>Ga0233431_1000872_pt1 | contig 59051 bp, 57 predicted proteins | sample SI_118_April2016_FD_179867 | JGI IMG/M metagenome (GOLD analysis project Ga0233431, IMG submission 179867) | Seawater microbial communities from Saanich Inlet, British Columbia, Canada - SI_118_April2016_200_MG | ecosystem: Environmental > Aquatic > Marine > Inlet | place: Canada: British...
TTTGGGAGAGAAATGCTTATATTCTACAAGGCTTTCGTAATGATGAAAGGTGAATAAACATGCTACAGATGAAGAACTTAAGTGAAGTACGGGGCTTAAAAGTTTATACTGATTCCGGCGACTTCTTCGGCGAAATTGAAGAAGCCATCCTAAAGAAAAACCGAATTGATGCGTGGAAAGTTAGAGCAGTAAGAGAGTCTTTCCTTGCTAAGACTATGCCAAATGCAAAAGGTGTAATTATACCACATCAGTTAGTAAAGTCTATTGGAAATATTATGATTGTTGCTAGAGCTGCTGCGCCAAGTTATGGTGAAGTAGAAGCATAGACTTTTTTTACTATATAAATTCTTTAAAACTAATTACTGTAAAGAAATACAATGAAATATAATACAACTGCAGATATTCCAATCTCTAAGAAAATAATTGGTCAGATTATTGGACAAGATTCTGCTGCCGACATCATAAAGAAAGCAGCATCTCAGCGAAGACACGTGCTTCTTATTGGAACTCCAGGTACGGGTAAATCTATGCTTGGGCAAGCTCTTGCTGAATTAATGCCAAAGAGCAAGCTTTCAGATATTATGATTCTTCCAAATCAAAAAGATGAGAATGAGCCAATTGTTAAGTCACTTTCTGCAGGTCAAGGGCGTTTTCTTTATGAAAAAGCTAAGATGCGCTCATCTGCTTCTGGCCGTAATCAACAGATGTTTTTCTTTGTATTAGCTATTGTTTCGATCATGCTTCCATGGTGGATTAGACGTTCTTATGGTGATATAATGGCTGCTGCATCTTTAATTGCTGGTATGATGTTTGTGGTTGCTTTAGCAATAACTATGAATTTAGGAATGCGAAAAGGAAAGTCAATTGAACCTAAGCTTTTGATTGATAACTTAAAAGCTAAAACCGCACCCTTTATTGATGCAACTGGTGCTAAGTCTGGAGCTCTTTTAGGAGATGTTCGACATGATCCATTCCAAAGTGGGGGTTTAGGTACTCCTGCACATTTGAGAGTAGAAGCAGGTATGATTCATCGAGCAAATGGTGGTGTATTATTTATTGATGAAGTTGCAACTCTTGATCCTAAAACTCAGCAAGAACTATTAACTGCTTTGCAAGAAGGAGAGTACTCAATTACAGGTCAATCTGAAAAATCTGCTGGAGCAATGGTTAGAACTCGGCCAGTTCCGTGTAAGTTTGTTCTTGTAGCTGCAGGAAATACTGATACTGTTCAAAAGATGCACCCTGCTTTGAGGTCCCGAGTTAGGGGTTATGGTTATGAAATATATATGAATGATTTGGTTGATGATACAAAAGAAAATCAAGATCTATTTGCACAGTTTGTTGCTCAAGAAGTTCGTAAAGATAGACAAATACCTCATTTCACAAAATCAGCAGTTTTAGATATTATTGATGAAGCACGTAGACGTGCAGGACAGAAAGGTAAGCTTACTTTAAGATTAAGAGATCTTGGCGGTCTTGTTCGTGCTGCGGGAGACATTGCAAAAGAAGAGGGTGATGATTTAGTTAGTCCAAAGCATATTAAGTCCGCTAAGAAGTTGGCGCGTAGTTTAGAGCAACAGATTGCAGATAAACATATTGAGCGGAAAAAAGAATATGAAGTTATACGAATTTCTGGAAAAGAAGTTGGCCGAGTTAATGGCTTGGCAGTCTTAGGTGGAGATGGGCACTTTTCCGGTATTGTTCAACCAATTGAAGCAGAAGTAACTCCTACAACCGGTGCGGAAAAACGCAAGTTTATTGCTACGGGAAAATTAGGTGATATAGCTAAAGAAGCAATAACCAATGTTTCTGCGATTATCAAAAAGAAATTCAAAGCAGACCTAAAGAATTATGATATTTATGTGCAATTCCTTCAGACTCATGAGGGATTAGAGGGCGATAGTGCATCGATTTCTGTTGCAACAGCAATTATTTCTGCTCTAAAAAAGAAACCAGTTAAACAAAACCTCGCGATGACTGGCTCGCTTTCTGTTCGTGGGGAGGTCTTGCCTGTTGGTGGAGTTACTGCAAAAGTAGAATCTGCAATTGAGGCTGGAATAAAAACTGTATTGGTCCCAGATGCAAATCTCAAAGATGTTGTTTTGAGTGCAGAAGATAAAAAGAGAGTTAAGATTATTCCCATTAAAACAATTAGCGATGTTTTGAAACATGCGTTCTAAAAATCATTTAAGATCTTGACCACACTTGAGGCATTTTATTTTTTCAATTGGATCTGCTCTAATTTTTGGCTCAACAAACCTAGATACTTCAATTGTTGGAAATGCTGGCATGAGGATTCGCTCAAACTTTATCGATCCACATTTTTCACATTTCATGTTATGTAATATGTAGTATCTCAAAACATAAAAAGGATTCGATAGTGTAGCCCACTAAGTAGCATATATCACAAGCGTGTTTAAAAAGGATTTGTTCATACGCCTACCATAATTGTTTTAAGTTAATTATAGCTTTTAGTATATAATGCAAGAAAACATAATTAGTGTTGCAAATCTTAGTAGAAAGTTTAAGACACATAAACGTACAGAGACGACGAAAGCTGCGATTAGGGCTCTATTTAAGCGAGATATCATCGAGCACTGGGCTTTGAAAGATGTTAGTTTTAATATTAAAAAAGGTGAGATTGTTGGGCTTATTGGCCCAAATGGTGCAGGCAAGTCAACATGTATTAAGATAATGTGTGGTATTCTCTATCCAACAGCAGGTGATGTTAATATTATGGGATATGTTCCACATAAAGATAGAGTAAAATATGTAAAGAACATTGGAGTTTTATTTGGTCATAAAACTTCACTGTGGTGGGATCTCCCAGCAAACGATACTTTTTACTTTTTTAGAGATTTGTATGATGTTGATAAAAAGAAGTTTGAAAAGAAAAAGAATTTAATGGTTAAATTATTGAATGTTGAGCAGGTTATTTACAAACCAGTTCGAGACTTGTCTTTAGGTGAGCGAATGAAGTGCAGTGTTATTCTTGCAATGTTGCATGATCCTAAACTTGTATTTTTAGACGAACCTACTATTGGTATGGATATCATAGCAAAAGATACTTTGCGTAAGTTCATAAAAGCAGTAAATGAAAAATATAATACGACGTTCATAATAACAACTCACGATATGGGTGATATTGAGAAGTTATGTAAGCGAGTCTTAATAATTAATCATGGTAAGATTGTGTATGATGGTTTACTTGCAGCTCTAAAAAAGAACTACATAAAGACAAAGCAGATTAAGATACAGTTTGATGAAAAGACTACGGGCGTACGACTTCCTCGTGGGTGTAATGTCTTGCATCGGTCTAAGTTCGAAATAGATTTTGAAGTCCCAATAGATAAGCACAAAATTGATAAGGTCATCATAGATCTTTTAGATAGATATTCTGTGGCAGATATAACGATCTCCGAACCTGATATTGATGAGATTATTGGTGCAATATATAAGTCAAAATGATTAATATGAATTTACTTGGTATGTTTAGTTTGTTTAAGCTAGAATTAAAAAGGCAGTTAACATATCCTTTCCATTTTTTTATTTGGGCAACACTTTGGCCAATTTTTATTATAATTAATTATTTTTTATGGCAGTCTGTATATGCATTTTCCGGACAGACCGTTATTCGTGGAATGACTTTCGAGTCACTTATAGCATATTTCATCGCAGCAATGGTAATTGGTTTTGCAACCGAAGCAAATTTTGATAGTTGGATTGCAACGCGAATTCGCTCAGGAAAATTATTAACTCAAATTAGTTTACCTATGAGTTTTATGCATTATCTTTTTAGCTATTGGATTTCTAAGAAAGTAATAAATGTAATTATTTATTCAATACCTGTTTTTGCTCTAGCATATCTTTTTGTTGGGTTTAATATATTTAAGACAAATGCACTTCTTTTGCTGTTCTCCATAGTTGTTGCTGGACTTCTTACGTTTTCATTTACAATGTTGTTTGCTATGACTGCGTTTTGGTTTAAAGATATTAAAGGCATGCGTTATCTTAGAATTGGTTTAACGACTTTCTTAAGTGGAGCTATATTACCTTTAAACTTTTTTCCAGAAAGTTTCCAAAGATTTTCAAATTACCTTCCTTTTCAATATATGCGATATATTCCAGCAAAAGTTATGACTGGTGAAATAAATTCCTTTAGTGCTTTTATGTTTGCTCAAATTTTTTGGGCAGTAGCTATGTTTTTGCTAGCAGCATATATATGGAAATATGCGTATCGACAGTTTACAGGAGCAGGTGCATGAGATTCATTAATCTGTTCTTGAGAAGTACGCAACTGTCAATGCATCGAGAACTGGCTTACCGAGTAAATTTTGTCCTTAAATTATTGGGCATAATTACTTTAGAGATTTTCAAGCCAATTTTTATTGTTATAATGTATTCAGTTTCATTAGGTTTGCCTGGTTGGGACTTGTATGAGTTGATACTTTTTAGTGCTATTTTTTCACTTGTTACGGGTTTAGGTGCAACGTTATTTTATGGCGTAGCATACCGAACAATTGGAGCTGTAGAAGGTGGAACTTTTGATAATATTCTCCTGAAACCTTATGGTACTTTGACTTTTTTACTTGCTCGCTCAGTTAGTATTGGTAATTTGGGAACGATTATTGCAGGATTAGGTGTATTTATATTTGCTTTATCTAAAGTTACAACACCTTCACCAATTAACTTTGTATTTTTCTTGGTGGTGTTGGGTCTTGGTTTGTTATTTATACTTTCATTTATTATTTTTGTATCTGCCTTCTCCCTACATTTTGTACATTCAGAAACGCTTATTGATTTGTTTAGCATATCTAAGCGATTTGGTTTGTATCCAATTACTATCTATGGTACTTTGGGAACTTTTGTTTTTACATTTATAGTTCCATTTGGACTTGCAGCTCATTATCCGATTCAGGCATTATTTGGATCCTTAAGTATTATTTTATTTAGTAAGTTAGTATTAGTTGCAGCTTCATTTTTTACTGTAGCTTATATTTTTTGGAGATTCTCAATTACGAAATATACTAGTGCTGGTGGTTAGAACTGTTTGATTCAATCTAAAGTTTGGAACATGAATTTTAAATCAGCGAAGTATATTTAAATAAATACGGACAGGAAAAATATGGACATAACTCTGCCAAAAGAGCTTCTAGCACGGATCGAAGTTTATGTTAAGCAAGGTAGATTCAAATCAGTAGAGGAATTCCTCGAACATTCGGCCAGTCTTTTACTTTATGCAGAAGATAACAAAGAATTGTTTAACCAAGCACTAGGTAATTAATTTTTAACAGTAACTACGTTAGTTTTTTCATTGATGTTTATCTTGACATTAGGTAAGAACTGTTGTATGACCCAAGCATTAGTTTTTAGATGTTCTGAGATTCTGTACGTTTTGAATTGTCCTCCAGTAAATGCAAGGAACGGAAGTATTTGATCAGCCATTCTGTGATCAACTGTTGCACCAGAGATAATTTCGTTTTCTAGATGTGCTGCACAGTATGCTCCAACATCTTCAGCCCTAACTCCTTTTTTCCCAATCTCAACTGAACCAAGTTTGCAATTCTTAAAGTGAGCATGTGCGTGTAAGCTTGTTCCCGCAGAGCGTGAGGTTGCATAGATTTCTTTTATTTCCGTTACGTACTTTCTACGTTCTTTTGAAAGTTCATCAAGGAAACCATTAATTTGTCTTTTAGCGACATTTGCTTTTCTTAAGTTTTCCGAACAGATTGAGTGAACATCAATATGTTCTAATTTCTTTTGTTTGATTGCATCAAATGCCTTTCTTTGTTTCCATGGATGAACAACAATACGGACTTTTCCACCACCTTTTGGGTAAAATCCACGATATACCTCTTGCACAGAGATATCTAATCCCATTATCTTTAGGTTCCTCCCAAAAACATGCTCAAAATAATCTATTGTGGGTGCAAAATGAACATCTGTTCCACCAATTATCTCAAAAGTTGAACAGTCTTTGCCAAAAGCTGCGATAGGTACCAGTGTCTGAAGTACTAATGTTACTGCACCTGCTGTACCGACATTAAATTGAAACTTTCCGTGTTGGTGACTTCCGGGAGAAAAGCTTATTTCGGTTGAGCCTAGTTTGTTACCTGTAATTTTTGCTCCACATATGTGTGCAGCCGCATTAATTCCAGTTAGGTGTTGAGCTTTTAATCCAGGTTTGCTTCGTCCGCTTCGAATGTTGTGTATTTTAATTGGTTTGTTTGTGATGCAAGACATTGCAATAGCTGTTCTGATTAGTTGACCGCCACCTTCTCCATAAGAACCATCAATTTTTAGCATAAACTTTTTTAACATTGAGCTATAAAAGATGTATGCTTGCAACAACACACGTTATTATTCCATTAGTTATTATGGATATGTTGCGTGATTATTTTCTGAAACATAAACATCGCCGGCTGATCCCACGAAAATATATTTTCTTTGTAGGTATTGGTGGTATTTTACCTGATATTGATATTGCTTTGGGTTATTTGCTTAGATTTTTTTCTATTGAAGTTCCACCTTGGTTGCATCATGGAAGAATCACACATTCAATATTTATTCCGATTTTCTTATTCGTTGTTGCAGGACTGCTTTGGAAAGATACAAAGTTTAGTAAGGGTAAGTCAAAGAAGCACATACATAGTTGGTTTTTGATTACAACATTGGTTGCTATTGGAGTTGTTTCACATATTTTATTAGATGGATTTGCTGGAGATACAACTCCATATTATCCATTATCTCAAGCAGCAGCATTTGGAGCGCAAAGAGTTACACATTATATGATGGTTGAACTTGATGCAGTTATTTTATTAGCTTGGTTGTTCCACGAAGAATGGCGACACAATATCAAAAAGTTCTTCTGAACTTTGTGATTCGCAAAGCTTCGCTCGGCGTTATTAAAAAATTCTTTTAAAATTAGTGGACACGGGACATCACGCTATAAACTTTATATATGTTCGATCAGTAAACTAAACGATTCTTTAAAACTAAATCTTTTGAAATGAGATATGTATTGGGAGATCTATTGAAATGCCGGGAGAGATAGTTTGTTCGCCAAAGTTGAGAAAGTATTTTGATGCGTTAGATAGCAGAGCAAGATCATCATATGAGCTAGCAAATAATGCAAAAGCAGATGGTTTTGATCCAGAAGATCATGTTGATATACTTTTAGCAGAATCTGTTGGAAAGCGAGTTGAAGGAATTATTGCTGTAGCAGAGTCAAAGATTGTTAATTCTGGTGTTGCAGAAAGAATAACTGAACTTGAGATTAAATATGGCCCAGGTGATTGGCGAGTTGGGCTAGAGATTGCATGGGAAGTTACTTCTGGAAAGTTTTTTGAGATGGATGATGAAGAACATGCCCTAGGTATTGGAATAAGAACGGGTTTAGCATACACAACAAATGGCGTTGTATCCGCACCTTTGGAGGGTTTAGCTGAGATTAAGCTGCGTCCGAGAAATGATGGAAATGGTAATTATGTATCTCTTTACTTTGCTGGCCCAATTCGTGGAGCAGGAGCAACACAACAAGGAGTTGCACTTATAATTGCAGATTATGTTCGTACAAAAAAAGGACTTCCAAAATATGATCCAACAGCTGACGAAATAAATCGATACTATACGGAGATGATTGATTACTATGAGCGTGTTGAAAGAAAACAGTATAAGCCAACAAAAGAAGAGATGGACTGGGTTATACAAAATATGCCTGTTGAGATTAATGGAGATCCTTCATCAAATCTTGATGTCTCAAATTATAAGAATTTGCCACGAGTTGAAACAAATAGGATTCGTGGAGGTCTTGCGCTAGTTTTAACAGATGGTATTGTTAAGTACCCAAAACTTTGGAAGCAAGTTTCTAAGTGGCAGGATGACTTTGGACTAGATTGGAATTGGATGGTGAAGTATTTTGAAATTAAGAAACGTGTTAGATCTATAGATGTAACTGCAACAAAAACAAAAAATGATGATGACAAATCAAAAATTACGCCAAATTTTTATTATATTTCTGAGATTGTTGCTGGACGACCTGTGTTTGGGTATCCGTTAGAAACTGGGGGTTTTAGGTTGAGGTATGGTCGCTCAAGATTAACTGGTGATGGTAGTTGGGCAGTTTCGCCATTATCTGGAAGAATACTTTTAGATTTCTTATCTACAGGTACACAGTTGAGAGTTGAGAGACCGGGCAAAAGTACCGCACTTACAATGTGCGATTCAATTGAAGGACCGATTGTTAAGTTAGAAGATGATAGTGTTGTTCGTGTTGAAAGTGAGGAGCAAGCTATAAACTTAAAAAAGAAACTCAAAGAGATTTTGTTTGTAGGAGATATATTAATTTCCCGAGGAGACTTTGTTGAGAATAATACTACTTTAGTTCCACCTGGATATTGTGAAGAATGGTGGATACTTGAAGTTGAGCAAGCTGAGAAAAAATTAAACATAAAACTTTCTGATGTTGTTGGAGAAGAATTCGCTACGCAGTTAAACGAAAATATTTTTAAAGTAATACCTACCTTTGAGCAAGCATTGAAGATTTCTTTGAAACTTAACGTTCCATTTCATCCATATTGGACATTACATTGGCAGGACATTTCTGCTGAAGATTATAATTTATTGGTTCGTTGGTATATTAAGAAAGAATTTGTTTTAGATGAGATTGGAAAGAAAGCTAAACGGACATTAGAACTTCTTGGGTGTCCACACAAAGTGCAAGAGGGAAAAGTTGTGTTTGAAGAAGTATATTCGAAAGTTTTAGATTTCTTTGTCAAGCAAGAAGCTGAAGGCAAGAATGCATTGGATTGTATTAATAGTTTTTCTCCAGTAAAACAAAAAGATAAGACTGGAACTGCAATTGGTGCACGAATGGGACGTCCTGAAAAGGCCAAGATGCGAGTTAGGAAGGGAACACCTAGTATTCTTTTTCCCGTTGGTGAAGAAGGCGGTAGATTACGTAGTTTTAATGCCGCAACTGAAAATGGCAAAGTAACTGCACAGTTCCCAATTTTTTATTGTTCTTCTTGTGATAGTCAAACTATATATCCAAAATGTGATTCTTGTGGTGCTAGGACTGAGCTTTATAAGATGTGCCCAATTTGTAAAAAGACAACAAAATTAGATAAGTGCCATAGAGAAACAGTAACTTTCCAGCGTACAAAGGTAGATATTAATAAATATATGAATTTGGCTAGAAAGCGATTAGATATGCAGCAGATCCCACCGCTAGTTAAGGGTGTTCGTGGAACTTCTAGTAAACATCATTTTGTTGAGTATTTTGGTAAAGGTTTGTTACGAGCAAAATATAATATTACGGTTAACAATGAAGGTACGATTCGTTATGATGCTTCAGAGTTAGGTATAACTCATTTTAAGCCGAAAGAGATTTGTTTAACTGTTGATAAAGCAAAAGAACTTGGTTATGATGTGGATATACATGGAAAAGCGTTAGTTTCAGATGAACAGATTGTTGAGATATTTCCACAAGATATAGTTCTTCCTGCGTGTCCAGATTCTGCAGATGAGGGATCAGATAAGATTTTTATGCGAGTTGCTAACTTTATTGATGAAGAACTTGAGAAAATTTATGGTCATCCAAAATATTATAATATTAAATCCAGAATCGATCTTATTGGCCACCTTTTGATTGGTTTATCCCCACATACTTCTGCAGGTATTCTTGGAAGAATTATTGGTTTTTCTGAGACCCAAGCATGCTTTGCTCATCCCTATTGGCATGATGCTCAGAGACGAGATCTCGATGGTGAAGAAACTGCTATTTTTTTGTTGATGGATGGTTACTTGAATTTTTCAAGACAGTACCTACCTGATCGGAGAGGTGCAAGATCAATGGATGCACCCTTAGTTCTTTCAACACAACTTAATGTTGAAGAAATCGATGACGAGGTTTTTGATGTTGATACTGTTTGGAATTATCCTTTGGAATTTTATGAAGCAGCTATGGAGATGAAAAAACCATGGGATGTAAAGATTGAGCAGATTAAAGATCGAGTTGGTAAGGTGGAGCAATATGAAGGTATTGGTTATACTCATCCAGTTAGTAACATGAATATTGGTGTTCATAATTCAGCATACAAGTCTTTGCCAACAATGTTAGAAAAGATGCATGGACAACTGACTTTAGCCGACAAGATTCGAGCAGTTAAACTTGGTAAGGTTGCTCAGTTGATTATCGAGGGGCACTTTGTAAGAGATATTAAAGGTAATCTTAGAAAGTTCACAAAACAAACATATCGATGTACTTCATGTAATACTATATATCGAAGAGTTCCCCTATCTGGAACTTGTGATAAGTGTAGTAAGGGAAATTTAGTTTATACTATTGCTGAAGGTACTATTAAGAAGTATGTAGTGCCAACATTAAAGTTAATTGAGTATGAGGGAGTAGATCCGTTTATCAAGCAAGCAATTGAAATCCTCAACAAAAGAATTGAATCTATTTTTGGGAGAGACAAAACTAAACAATTAGGATTAGATGCATTTAATTAAGTCAATACTTTTAGACCTTCTTTAATCCATATGTGTTTAGTATTATTTTTAGTATCAGTACAATGATTGTTGCAATTGGTGCTCCCGCAAGACCCCAAAGAGTTATCAAATAAATGTTTAGTATGAGATTTATTATTGTAGATAAAATTGCATCAAGTAACAGAACATAGTTTTTGCGTTTATTATTTGTTTTACTTAAATATAGTGAGTTAATGAGTGAGTATAAAACTAGTAACGTACAGGATATTACGATTGACCAAATCAAGAGATAGTTTATTTGTGCATATTCAGATCCAAATAGTAGTGGCACAATTACAGGTGCAATAAGACCAACACCAAGTGAAATTGGTAACAGCAAAAATAGTAATTTTCTTAAACTTTTTAGTGTGTCAAATTTTTTCCGTGCAGATGCAGTAATCATTACAAATGGAATAACATATGCACCAGTTCTTAATATGTTAATAAAGTTTGCAAATCCAGTATAATATCCGAGCGCAGCGAAATCTAAAACAAATTTGATTGAGATTCTATCAATGTGATATATTGCATTTATTCCGATGATGGATAGAAAGAAAGGCAAACTAGTTTTGAGTAATTCTTTGAGCTTTGCAGACTGTCGACTAAATGAACCCTTACTAAATTCAAACGGCAAGAGTAACAGTATCGCAAGGGTCATGCTGGGGAATATCCACCAAAATTTTCCAATAGTTGTAATTGCTATAATCATCAAAATTAAAATAATTCTATTGAAGAGTGAGAAGTATGCAGCAGTTTCATATTTTTCTAATCGTCTAAGTGCGCCACCAAGAACAGTAAATATACAAACAATTGCACTATATAAGAATACAAAGATAAAGAAGTAATTGATATCTGGATTTAATCTAAAGTATTCACCAAGCGCGTATGCAAATAATGCCGTGATAAAGCTAGTAGTTATTAAGAAAAGTATGATTTTTTTAATTAGTGATTTGCTAAGATCTTCAGGGTTTAACTTAGCAATACTATTTACTAACCCAAAGCTCGCAAAAATATAAATCAGATTTGTTAATCCAAAAAAGTAAGAGTATACTCCAAATAACTCTTGCCCAAAGAAACGAGCAATTAGAATATTAGTAAGAAGTCCTACAGATACCACTATTAAATTTATTAAGAATGTTTTACTTATTCTTTCACCCGTTCTTCCGAGAATTTTTGAAATCATTTCAGTTTGCATTCTAATATATTATCAAAAGAGAAACTTGGAATTGATAAAACTTTAGAAAGCTTGTACATTAATTTAGTAAGTTTTAGCGGGAGTTTTTTTTGTAACATTGGAGGTACTCCTAATGGCAGAGTGTTCGTTTTTTTAATTTTAAAATTATTTTTTTTAAGAAGTGTGATGTACTCGTTTAATGGCCGGTCTCCAGGATGATAGTTTATTTTAGCAGTTCTAATTAATTTTCCAGTGAATAAAAAGTATAGTCTTGAGAATAAATGTGCTAAGTTTGGTGCACCAAGAATTAATGATCCATTATTTTTTAGGATTCTTTTGATTTCATGTATTAGTTTTTCATGGTCTGATAAGTTTAGATGTTCTATTAAATCTGTGCATACTATGACATCAAAAGAACGCGCTCTAAATTTGGTGTTTAATGCATCACCCAGTTTCACATAATTTGAAGCATAATTTAGATCTAAACCACCAATACTCCACCCTTTTTTTGCAAAATACTCTACAAGTTCTCCATCACCACAACCAAGATCTAGTATTTTCTTATTTTTTGGGATCTGTTTAATTATGTTTTTTAAAATTCTAGTTTTTTCAACATGCAAATGATAGCAACACCAGTTTTTATCTAGCTGTTTATGGTAGTCTCCTTTTTGTTTATATATGCCTTTTCGTTTTACCATTATGCTGCCCTCAGTTTATTGAATACTCTGCGACCGACTTTTGTTCCAAGTAAGAATTTTTTAGCTAGCGTGTATGTTGTATCGTATCTAGCAAAAATATATAGTGCTGAACCTTTGAATCTACCAAAGCGATATCTTAGATGCATAAGGCGCGTTAGATTAAATGCTTCTCTTAAAACTTCTTTTCTTTGCTTATACGTAAAATTTGGAGTTTCAAAAACTGGTTCACTGGTCTTTGATGCAGATTCTGTTAAGTATGTTTCAACCGGTAGAATAAACCGACCATGTTCTTTGACATACTCATATGCTTCAGTTCCTGGATAGGGTATAAAATTATGAAAGTTAGCATATGCAATAGGTAGTTTTCTAGCTAGTGCAAGACTTCTACGTGCTCTTTCTGGCGTTTCTTTTTGATGACCGATCATAAAGTTAACTGAACATTTTAGACCAACTTTCTTTGCAGCTTTAAATGTTTTAATTGCGTGTTTTAATGTAATGCCTTTTTTAATTTCCAGTAGTATTTCCGGATCTCCACTTTCCAAGCCAAATGCAGTATATATGCACCCTGATTTCTTCATCTTGCGTAATAGTTCTTCATCAGCGCGATCAGCACGAATACCCGATCCACAAGTCCATTTCATATTTATATTTCTTTCAATTAATAGATCGCATATTTTCTTAGCACGATCTAAATTAAAACTAAAACAATCATCAACAATTTCAAAAATGGCGTATCCTTTTTTATACCACATCTCAATTTCATCTACAACATGTTCAGCACTTCTCGGTCTAAATGTTTGTCCCATCGATAATTTAACTGCACAATATGTGCAGTTATATGGACAACCTCGCGATGTAACGATTGGCATTCTTTTGTCAATTGAACAATAAGTGTATTTTTCTAGTTCAAAGTTTTCATACGCAGGGAATGGGAGTACATCAACGTTCCAAATTGGTTGTCTGTTATTATTTTCTATAATCTTTCCATTTTTCCTCCAGATTAATCCACGGATTTTTGATTTAGCTTTTCCTTGAAATAGTTCAAGTAAGGTATATTCTCCTTCTTGTTTTATTGCATAATCTGCTTTTGTTTTTTCTAAAACATCTGTTCTTGTTGAAGATACGTGGACACCACCGACAATAATTGGAATATCTGTTTTACTTTTTAATTTATTAATAAACTTGTATGTGTTGATAAAATCAAAGCTGAACATAGTAGTTCCAATATATGTTGGTTTGAATGCTTTGATTTGTTTTATTAGATAATCAAACGTATGATTTAATTGCATATCAATTATTTTTGTTTCAATCTTGTTTTCTTCTAAAAATGCAGATAAACAAGCAACTCCAACATTGGGGTGCATGGCTCCAGGATAATTTGCATATATCTTTGGAATTACAAAAAGCATTTTCTGTTTTTTATTCGACATTTTTAGCCCCACTTTTTATTATTATATTCACTAAAGTTACATAGCTTTTGATTACTTTGAAAAGCAATTTGGCTTTGCTCTGCTTTGGTTTTTTAGTTGTAATATATTTTTCAACTTCTTTATCCATACAACACTTTACTTTTTTGTATTTTTTTGGTTTGTGCTTTTTAGCTTTTTGTATATATGAAGATATTTTTGAGATGTCTTTGCAATATATTATGCTAGTAGCTTCTTTTGAGATTGCTTCTAAAAATTCAACTTGGTGTTGCGGATCAGTTCGATCACGATTTGCACAAGCAATATATTTTTTCCCTGTATCTAGTATTTCGAAAACAATACCTGGTCCACCATGAGATATAAGTAATGTAGCTTTTTTATAGTAATAATCTAAACTTGGAGCAAACCTAAACCATTCGCAGTTTTTTGGTTTATATTCTCCAGATCCAATTTGTATGATAATTTTATCTTTAAGTTTAGGTGCGATTCTATCTATTTCTTTTACTAGTTCTTCAAACTTTCCAGTTCCAACTGTTACGAAAATCATTAGCCTAGCCTCCCTACAAATTTAGCACACGGATATGATTTTAATAGTGTCTTCCATTGAACCATAAATAAATCGTTGTCGGTGAAAAATGGATATATTTGTCTGCCGCTTATTGATTTACTCTTTACTCTAACCCAACTTTCAAAGAAGATTAGTCTGGCACCAAATAAGTATTTCGCTAAAACCAGAGTATGCAGACACATGGCAGGTCCACAAGCTATGATGAAGTTAGGTCTTATTTTATTTAGTGTTGATATCACATTAATTGTTGAAGGTATATATTTTAGTATTATTTTGATCAAGCTAGTATCTGTTTTAAGACGAGTATCTTTAATTTTGTAAACTTTGCCCCGTATTTTGATATGTTTTTCAGATGTTTTATCTGTGTCGGCGATCAAATACGTGTACTTGTATTTTTTCCCAAGGTTATCTACCAATCGCAACATTTGGCGCGTATGGCCGCCAGAACCGAGAACAATCGCTACATGTGGTTTAACCATAATGTTGTTGTTTATGAAGAGTTAAAAGTATTTTGATTTTTCAGTTAATATTGGTTAATTATTAAGTCATATATCCGTTTGAGACATTGTGTACTTTAAACCACTCAAAGAATTTTGTTAGTCCTTCTTCAATTGTGTTTTTTGGTGTGAAACCTAAACTTTTAGCAATGGATATGTCTGGACAAAGATTCTGCACTTCTCCCGGTCTTGGTTCTGTAATTACTGGAACTAGGTTTTTTCCAGCTAGTTTTATCAAAACATTAGCAATATCTTTAATTCGGATTTCACTTTCACAACCAACATTGTATAACATACCGGGTTTACATTTCATTGCTATCATATAGTTTTCAACTGCATCATCTATATACATGTATGATCGTGATTGTTCTCCTGAACCATAAAGTAGTGGTGGTAGGTTGTTTAGTATTCGTTTACTAAATATCGCAATTACTGAACCATAACCATCAGCTTTTTGTCTTGGTCCAAACGTGTTAAAGTTCCGTATAATTCTAACGTCAGTATTATATACAGTATTATATGCGCGACATAATGCTTCCGCAGAAACCTTACTTGCAGCATATGGTGAGAGTGGATTTGCTGGGCTTTTTTCAGAATGTGTTCCAGAACCATATACTTCGGCAGAAGAAGCAAGAACCATCTTAATGTGTTTGTTTTCTTTAAGTATTTTTAATAATTTTAATGTGCCTCGGACATTTATATCAAAAGTTTCTTCGGGGTGTATTATAGAACGTTCAATATGTATATTTGCAGCTAAGTGAAATATAAATTCTACATCAGAACATAATCTTCTAAGTAATTCTTCATCTCTAATATCACCTTTTACAAAGTCAAATCGTGGATTAGTTAGCATGCCTCTGATGTTATTAACATTGCCATTGTAGAAGTTATCAAGACATTTAACTGTGTGTCCTTCTTTAAGTAAACGTTCACATAGGTGGCTTCCAATAAAACCTGCACCACCAGTAACTAATATTTTCATAAACGGAAATCACTTAGTATTTTAAAAATATTTGTGTTTTAGAGTTCTAGAACTGCTTTACTTTAGGTTCTTAAACATCAAAAATAATATAAAGCCGTTTTAGTTGATTAAGTAATATGGGCACTTCCGATAGATTGGATCATTGGGTTATACGTAATTTTAAGGAAGCCACTGTAAGTTTTTTGTCAAATAAATATAATTTAATGTTTGTGTCTGTGTTGTTATTTGCATTAGTTATTCGATTAAGGTTTTTCTTTATAGAAAGTTTGTGGAATGATGAAACCTTTTACATCTGGTATGCAGTTCGTAGTCTTAATGAACCACTTTACTTACTTTCAGAACGAGTAATTACTCATAGTTATTATTCTTTTATGTCTTTAATTATGTTTTTTAAATTATTTGTCAATGACGCACTTCTAGCAGGTAGACTCGCAGCATTAGTTGTCAACCTGTTTGGAATTGTTTTGATTTACTTACTTGGATCGGAGTTTAAAGATAAGGCAACAGGTTTAGCCGCCGCAATTTTGTTGTCTGTTCATCATATTTATTGGTTTATTGGTGGTAAGGTTTTAGTTGATGCACCCTTAGCTACAGCATTTATTTTTGTTGCTTATGCTCTAATCAAGTTTGAAAAAGAAAAGGATTATTTTTGGGCAGCAATACTTGGATTTTCAATTGCAATATGTGTGAATACAAAACTTCCTGGAGCAATTGTGTTTGTAATTTTAGGAACTTATTTCTTCTTGAGTTATATAGTTACAAAAGATCCAGTTAATTCTGTTCGGAAATTACTTCAGCGAAAAGATTTTTGGGCTTTTATTGTATCAACTAGTATATTTTTGACACCAACTGCTACTTTTAATCTTTTAAAGTTTGGAAGTATTGTAGCAAATAAACGTGGGGCATCTGGATATGCACTTAGTTTAGCAACTGAATGGGCACCAACATATGGTGCAGGTTATATGCAGTCCTTATATAACCTGCCAATGATGCTTACTTTATATGTTGTACCGTTCGTTTTCTTGGGTGTTTTATTTTGTTTAGTGTATCGAGATAAAAAGCACTGGTTAATTTTGTCTTTTGCTTCTTATTATGTTATATACACAATACTTACGGGTGGAGCAGAAACCCCACGATACTTTTTACCTGCATTTCCGTTTATGTTGCTTTTAGCAGCATATGCCCTATTTGAGTTGCGTCTATATATGCAAAGTATATTAAAAATCAAACTTAATCGCTTTATTTTTATATTTATTGTGCTCTTGTTAGCAGTTCCATTGTACCAACAAGGATTACAACTACATACATCTAAACAATATTCATATACCGGTTACCAAGAAGCAGGTGCGTGGATTTCAGAAAATGTTCCGGAAGATGGTTTTGTTTTTGCAGGTTCTCCAGGGTTTATTCGTTTGTTTTCAGGATATGAGTTTATACCGGGAATATTTGGTAGTGAGGGATCTGCGGAAGGTATTCTTTATTATGGTTTTCCCGTAGATAGAGCTAGTTTCGAGGAAATTGTTAGAGAAGAAAGCAAGACTCAAGATATTTATTTAGAAGTTGATATTTGGGAGTATAAAAACCAGCAATGGGTATATCCATTAGACCAAGAGAAAATAGATTACTTCTACAGTTTGGGTTTTGAGGTAGTAAATGTTATTGAACGAGATGTAGCGACTTCTTCTGAAATGCAAAAAGTACCTGTAATTTTAATGCTAAAGCTTGAGAGTACATCATGAAAACAACAAAAATTTTAAAGTCCATTTTACTTTTGTTGGGTATCTTTGTGTTGCTAATGTTCTTCTTTTCAATTGATATGGATCAGTTAATTATTGGATTATCTAAACTTAATCTTACAATTATTAGTGCCATAGTGTTTTTTACTTTTCTAAATGTGTTAGTAAAAGCATATCGTTGGAAGTTTTTAGTTTATAAGATAACTAAGAAACAAGTTTCTGTCTGGTTTGCTTTCAAGTCAATACTTGCTGGAGTTGCAGCAGGAAGTTTTACTCCCGGTCGTGGTGGAGAAGTTGCTAAGCCACTGATGCTCAAGTTAAAATATGGTATTAGCATATCTAAGTCTTTGCCTGGAATAATCATAGAACGTATGTTTGACCTTAGTGCTTTAATATTACTTTTCTTTTTATCTTTAATTGCCGTACCAAGTGATACTATATATGTACAGTCAATTGCTTTATTTTCTGCAGTACTTATTGTATTATTTATTTTATTGATTATTGCACCAGCTAAGTTGTTTTCATTTTCTTTATATTTATTAGATCTGTTGCCGTTGCCAAAAAGTCTTCATACACGCATTGTTGCTATTTCAACGGATTTCTTTAATGGTTTTAAAATTCTTAGAGATACAAAGTCTATTGTTTTAGTTTCAATACTGTCTATATTGTCTATGCTTTTAGAAGTCTCGCGTTTGTTAATATTATTTTTAGTATTTACTATCCCAATAACCTTTGCGAAGACAACGTTCGCTTTTGCGTCATCTATTGTTATTGGTACTTTGACAATGATACCGGGTGGAATTGGTGCAACAGAAGTTTCACAAGCAAAGGTAATTGAGAATATTGTTTATGTTGCTAATGTTGATTTTCTCAAAAATGCAATTTTAATTGACCGTTTTATTGCATATTATTTATTGATTATACTTGGCGCAATGGTTCTAATCTTTATGAAATCAAGGAAACGGATTGTAAAGTAAATAAATCGTTATAAATAGACTTAAGGAATCTGAGTATGCTTTTGTCAATTGCTGTCCCTTGCTATAATGAAGAAGCGAACATACCAAAGTTAGTAAATAATCTTGCTTCTGTTGAAACAGCTCTTAAAAAAAAGAAACATAAGATCGAGTTAATTTTTGTAGATGATGGTTCTAAAGATAATACTTATTCTTTACTTAAGAAACATTATGGAAAACGTAAATATGTTAAGGTAATTAAGCACAAAGTTAACAAGAATCTGGGTGGTGCATTAAAGACTGCATTTTCAAATGTTTCTGGCGATGTTGTTGCAACTGTTGATGCAGATTGTACTTATGATCCAAAAGAAATTACAAGTATGCTTAAGTTGCTAACTTCTGAGGTGGATTTAGTTGTTGCTTCACCATATCACCCAAAAGGAGAGGTTGTAGGAGTACCGGCTAATCGATTGATTTTAAGCAGAGGTGCATCTTTATTATATGCGTTAGCATCTGGATCAAAGCTATATACATATACAAGTATGTTTAGAATATGTAAAAAACACGTTGTTGATAATGTGCGTTTTAAGTCTAATGGGTTTTTAGCAATTGGAGAGTTTACACTGCTATCTTTAATTCATGGGTATACGGTTAAGGAGTATCCAACAACGTTACGAACTCGAACCGGTGGCGTTTCAAGTATTAAGTGGTTTAGTTTTAAAAATTACAAGAAGACCATGTTTTATTTAGCATTAGAACATCTTAATTTTATGAGTTACATTTTCTTAAAGAGGCTAACATGGAAAAAAAGAAAGTAGTCACAATTCTTGGAACTCGGCCAGAGATAATTAAGTTGTCTCCAGTGTTATCTAAATTTGATAGAGAGTTTAATCACATAATAATTCATACGGGTCAGCATTATGATCATAATATGGATAGCATTTTCTTTGATGAGTTGCGTCTCAGACAGCCAGATTATAATTTTAATATTGGTTCTGGTTCTCATGCACATCAAACTGCAATAGCTATGATAAAACTTGAGCAAGTGTTAAAAGATGTTAAACCGGATTTAGTTGTTACTTTTGCAGATCCAAATGCACCGCTAGTTGGTTCCATTGTAGCTTCTAAAATGAATATTCCGTTAGTACATATGGAAGCAGGGTGCCGTTCTTTTAACAAGAAAATGCCTGAGGAAATAAATAGAATAATCGCAGATCATTGTTCAGATTTACATCTTGCACCCGATGCAGTTGCAGTTAATAATCTCGCGAAAGAAAATATTATTGATAGTGTAAAACTTGTTGGCAGTAGTGGTATTGAACCATCTTTACGTAATCGTGAGTTTGCAAAGAATTCTGACATAGTTAAACTAACTGGCGTTTCTCCAGAAAAATATATTTTGGCAACAATACATCGCGCTGAAAACACAAATGACACCAATCGATTAGCTTCTTTAATGCAAGCACTAAATAATATTGCTGAGAAGACTGTAGTTGTTTTTCCAATGCACCCACGAACTAAAAAAATACTTAAACAAAGTAACATCCAACTTAGTGAACATATAAAAGTAATTGAACCAGTTGGTTATCTGGATTTTCTAAGTTTAATTGATAATAGTTTATTTGTTATGACTGATTCTGGAGGCATACAAGAAGAAGCACCTGCTTTGGGAAAGTTTTGTTTGGTTTTAAGAAATGAAACTGAGTGGACTTACTTGACTGATGCAGGTAAGAATATTTTAGCAACTGTTGATGGAGATAAAATAACAAGTATTGCAACAAACTTGCTTGAAAATCCTGAAGAAATACAACGTATGCGTCAGATTGAGATTAAGCAAGATATTAATGTAAGTGATAATGTTGTAAGAGAGATTAAGACTTTTTTCGGAGAAAAATGATACATAAGACTGCAGAAGTTTCAGACAGCACAAAACTGGGCGATAATATTAAGATTTGGAATCAGGTGCAAGTTAGAGAAAATGCAGTAATTGGTGATAATGTAATTATTGGTAAAAATACTTATGTTGATCATGGCGTTACAATTGGAAAAAATACTCGTATTCAAAATAATGTTTCTATTTATCATGGCGTCACAATTAAAGACGGAGTTTTTATTGGTCCGCATGTATGTTTTACAAATGATATGCAGCCAAGATCAATAAATTCTGATGGTAGTTTTAAGTCTGCTGATGATTGGGTGGTTTCTAAAACCTCGGTTGAGTATGGTGCATCTATTGGTGTAAAATCAGTAATACTTCCAGTTAATATTGGAAAGTGGGCAATGGTTGGAGCTGGAGCAGTTGTTACAAAAGATGTTCCTGATTATGGTTTAGTTTATGGTAATCCAGCAAAATTGGTTGGCTATGTTTGTAAATGTGGGCGACGATTAGATAAAAATCAAGCTCCGGGCGAGTTATGTGTTGATTGTAGTACTGAATAATTAATAGTACAATGTAGGGGTTTCAGTTAAATAAACCTTATAACTTCTTTTAAGTATGCAGAATTATGATAAAAGTATCTGAGCCATATTTTAATGAAGAAGAAATTAATGCAGTTACTGCGGTTTTAAGGTCTGGTCAGATAGCACAAGGTCCAAAAGTTCAAGAATTCGAAGAAAAATTTGCTAAACTTTGTAATGTTAAGTATGCTGTTGCAGTAAATAATGGTACTTCTGCATTACATGCAGCACTTTCTTCTGTAGGTATACAGGAAGGAGATGAAGTAATAACTACTCCCTTCACATTTATTGCAACTGCAAATGCAATATTAATGTGTGGCGCAAAACCGGTTTTTGCTGATGTTCATGAAGATACATTTAATATTGATCCTGAAAAAGTCAAAGAAAAAATAACTGATAAAACAAAGGCAATATTAGTTGTTGATCTATATGGGCAACCTGCAGATTATAAAAACCTCCGCAAAATATCTAATGAACATAATTTAGTGCTTATTGAAGATGCTTGTCAATCAATCAATGCAGAACTGGAAGGCATTAAGGCTGGAGCTTTAGGTGACCTTGCAGTTTTTTCATTTTATGCTACAAAAAATATTACAACTGGAGAGGGCGGAATTATTACAACAAACAATAAACAATATTCTGATATGATGAAGTCATTTAGATTTCATAGTCGTATCAGTAATGAATACGAACATTCTGGAGTCGGATATAATTATAGAATGACGGATATTGCAGCAGCTTTAGGAATTGTTCAATTAAGTAAGTTAGATGAAATTACAAATAAGCGAATTTTAAATGCAAAATATTTTACTGAACAGCTTAAAGATGTTGTTAGTGTTCCAGTTGCAAAGCCAAATTGTAAACATGTTTTTCATCAATATACAATTAAGGTTGATGAAAAAATACGAGATAAGCTAGTTGCCTTATTAGCAGCAAATGATATTGGGTGCGGAATTTTTTATCCTAAGCCCGTTCATTTACAATCACATTTTTTAGCGAGAGGATATAAATCGGGAGATTTTCCTGTTGCTGAGAAATTAAGCAAAACCGTAATTTCATTACCAGTTCAACCAAAATTAACTAAGCAAGAATTAGATAAGATTGTTTCAGTTATTCATTCTATTTAGTTGTTCCTCGACCTGCTTTCGATATGGTTCGTAGTATGTAGCTTCAAATGGACCGTCCCACCATTCTAACATTACGGTATCTGTGAGAGATTTGAATAAGTGTGGTGTATTTGGTGGAATTTCTATGAACTCATTTGGACCTTTGACAATAACTTTATCTTCTTCGTTCTGTCTTAGTGTTATTTCCATTTTTCCAGATAAAACTAAATCAAACTGCTTGTTTGGATGATAGTCTCCACTTCTGAGAACACCTGCTTTTGTTACAAGTACATTAAACTTAACTCCTGCAACATCATGGCGATGTATCTCTCCACGAGAATCTCGATAAACTGGCTCATCTAGTCCCATATAAGACAAGTATAATAATTTATTTAAGTTAATCGGTAATTGAATATATATGGATTTAGATGCTGTTATAGTTTTATCTGTGGGTGCAAGTCCGGATGGTGGCTTAATAGAAGAAGCAAAGCAGAGGATTTCATTAGCTGTCGATTTTTATAAAGCTGCAAGCGTTGGTAAGATAATTATGACGGGAAAAAACGCGCCAGGAGAAGATTTATCGGAAACTCATGCTAAGACTATGGAAAGATATGCAATTGATTTGGGAGTTCCAGCAAAGGATATATTAAAAGAAGAAATATCTCTTGATACTGTTGGTCAAGCATTTTTTACTAAGCGTAACATAGTTTTACCAAATAGCTGGAAAAAATTACTTATTGTTTCAAGTGATTACCATATGCATCGAGTTAAGGCGATTTTTAATTTTATTTTTAATAAGAAATGTGTTCTTAATTATGCACATGTTAATACAAAATTAATCGACGATCATAATGTTCTTGCTGCTCAAGATGCGAGCTTAGCTGCATTTGTTAAGACTTTTGAAGGAGTAGTTTCTGGAGATGATGATGGAATTTGGAGTGCGTTAATCGCTAAGCATGCATTATACAAAAATCTCTGAGGTATCGATTGGTTTTTACTTGCTGAAATAAACTATTCTGTTTCAACTGTTTCAAATAATGATTTTCCTAATCCACTACTCATAACATAGTTTTCACCAGTTACTGCACCAGTTACTGGCGATAATAAAAATGCAACTATGTTTGCAACTTCTTCAGGAGTTGCACTACGTCCAATTAGTTCTTTTGAGTGTATTTTTTCTGCCATTTTAGGATTTTCTTCATAAAACTTAATGTTTTGTTCTGAACTTACGTTTCCTGGAGAAACCATATTTACACGAGTGTTTGGTGCTAGCTGTATTGCGTATACAAGAGTCATTGCTTTTAGAGCACCTTTTGCAACAGTGTATAGAACTGTACCTTTTTCTCCAACATCTAGTGCAGTAGATCCAATGTTAACTATTGAGGATCCTTTGTTCATTTTTGGAGCTAGTAATTCAATTAAATTATATGCAGCTTTTGCATTATTTCCGATTACTTTGTCCCATGCTTCTGGAGTTCTTCCACCATATCTGCTGTCTCCACCCATTAACTCTGCATTATTAACAAGACCATTGAGATGAGAAACGTCACTAAATAGTTTTTCTAAAGCAAGATTGTCTGTTATATCTATCTGATGATATTCTCCACCATCTCCAGACCATACTTCACTTAAATAAGATCCTTTGTAATGTTTAATATCCAAACCAATTGGATGAGCACCTTCTTTTAATAATGACATAAAAATCGCTTTACCAATTCCGCTGGCAGCACCCGTTACAACAATTAGTTTATTTTCTAGTCCAAGTTCCATTATTGCTGCCCACTAAGTGCATTTTGAAGAAATTGCGCATCTCTCTTTAATGCAGCAACAGAGTCTTTTGGAACTTCAAGAATAATTGTTTCAATTCCAGCAGATACTGCTTGCGTTAGTTTTTCACTTGGATCTAAAAATGATTTAATTTCATCTTCATCAAAATGTATGTGTGTATCGAACCAGTGCGCGTGTTTTGGTTTTCCATCAAATTCTATTGGTAGTGAATAAGAGTTTCTTGCAAATCCTGCTTCAGTAGCCCAGTTTGATCTAGTCTGTGGGTTGTTGCTAACTGCTTGTACTGGTTTTCCATCAGCTAAAAGTATTGGTTTGTTTTGATCTGGATGTGCAACAAATACATGTCCGTTGTCGTGCGCAAAAGGTGCAAGCAGACCAGAACGCGCAATTTGATTAAACATTGCTTGATATATTTCCCCAGCTAATGTTGGTATTGTTGATCTAAAAGTTCCATCACCATTATCTGTTACTACGATTTTTCTGTACATGTAGTGTGCTGCAGTTTGAGCTAGATGACAGATATCTGCAAGCACAAGAGAATTTGTTTCCTTTGCTTTTCTGGTTAAGTCATTAGGTAGTGCAGTCTTAAAAGCAATTGCTGCGGGAGAAGTTGCAGGAAGTGCTTCAATTGCTTTACTATCCCAACTGTAAAATGGTTCTTGTTTAAATCTTTCAATATTTTCTGGAAAACCATCAACTGCTATGTATATGTGTTCCTGACCATGATCATTAGCTAGTTTATCTAAGAAATCTAATCTTTGGCGAAGTTCGCCCCATCGTTTATCTGATTCTCCACCTTTGATATCTATGCTTGTTGGAACAATACCTTCTTCTGCAAAATCCCGCAATCCTTGCCAATCTTCTTGTTTAATAATGACTGCTTCATATTGTTCAAATCCAGCACCTAACAGTGGCTGAATCTGTTCTCTTACTGGCCGAGCTTTTCCACCAATATTTAGATTTGATTGTGCAACATTAATACCACTCATCCCTAAGCACATTTTCTGACTTTTTAAAGATTATGAATCTGCGTTTGTAGACTTTAGTTAAATAAACGTTATAATGAGCTTATCTTGTATATAGCTTATGAAAGCTAAGCATATTTTACTTGTTCTTATATTCTTGATCTTTGTAGTTAGACTTTCGGGGTTAAATATAGCTATTTATGATGATGAAGCTAATTTTGCATTTTCAGTATCTAATATGAATGAGCTTGGTTTTAATGAGAGTTATTATTCTCCCGTGTTTTTTAATGTGTTGTATATACCATTTATTGCTTTGTTCGGTGTAAGTATTGCGTTATTCCGATTTGTGCCCTATGTTTTTGGGGTTATTAATCTAGCTTTGCTGTATTTGTTTGCCAAACGTAACTATGGCAGAAAAGTTGCATATGGATCTGTTTTTTTGATGGCAGCTAGCTTTTACGCATCTTTGGCTTCATTACAGTTTGATGTTGAAGGTAGCATGATTATGTTTACGGTCTTAGCAACGTTCTTTTCGTATAAAGAATATGAACGATCAAAAAAATCCTTTTGGCTAATTTTATGTGGGTTATTCTTGGGAGCTACTTTTGTAAATAAATATAATACGGTATATATTGCAGTTGTTCTGGGAATTTATTCTTTAGTTCAAAGTAAATATGATTTTAGGAAGACATTCAAAGACTTGTTTCCACTCGGATTATCTGCTTTGTCTGTAGTTCTTTTTTATTTATGGATTGCTGTAGTTAGCTCTCCAAACTGGTGGAATTTTGTATCTATTGTTGGTGTACAAAGATATGTTGGGGTGCCATTTAATCCAATTGCGTTATTCATGTTTTTATTGTGGTCCACTCCACTCCTCTTTGGATTTTACATTTTAAGTATAGTTAGTTGGAAAAAAGAAAACCGACTATATGTTTTGTGGATAACTATTCCTATTTTGTTTTATACTTTTATATCTCCATTTGGAGCGTTTGATCGTTATCTTATGAATACAATACCTGCTATGTCGATATTAGGTGGGATATATCTGTCTAAGATTAGATTTAATCGAAAGCACATTATTTTTGCAAGTATGATTTCAGTTATAAGTTACTTATTTATGTTAGTTTTAAATTCAATACCTTTGAGGTATGTTTCTAGGAGTCCTTCTAGTTATTTTCAACATCTACTTTCATTTAACTTTAATTTCCTTTTTTCTTACACTTCAAGTTCTGGACCAACTTTTGGAGTTTCATTCTTAATAATTTTGATAACTTTTTGTCTGTCTGCAGTGCTCTTATTCTTTATTGTTATCAGTAAGCGAACATTGAAGTTTGCAACATTCTGTTTAGTATTATTTTTAGCTATTAATATTGCGTTTAATGCAATCTTAATTCAAGAGCAGATTTTTCATGTACAAGGATCTAATCCAAGTCAAGCAACATATGATATGCTAGCTTATGTTAAAGAACATAATTTATCTTATCCAATTTATTCTAATGATTCTGGAATATTATTTTATATAGACAAAGACTACCGAACTTCTAATGAAACAATTGGTTTGCCCGATAATGAGCTTGATGCAGAAGCAACACAAACCATTAATCAAGTAAATTCTGTTGGTGGTACAATTCTATTACTTAACTGGCCACCAATACCAAAAGAAAGTCCGATACATAGCATAACTAAATTATGTCTTTTAGAAAAAGAGTGGAACTCTAATGGAAACATGATTGGACAGATATATATTTGCTAACAGATTAAGTCTTAATCCCATAATCTTTAACTAATTGTTTTCCCATATCATAGCTATATTTTTTGCTATATTTTTTGCCTTCTTTGACAAATTTCTTTCTTAACTTTTCATCTTTCAATAGTAAGCTGATTTTGTTTGCTAGATCATTTTCATCATTTAAGTTAGCAACTAGGCCATGTCCATCTAGTGTTTCAGGTAAAGCATCTCGATTTGATACAATAACTGGTATATTACAAGCCATACCTTCTATAACAACATTATTGAAACACTCAGCTCTTGAAGGTACCACTAGTATTGTGTTAGAGTAAAATTGTTGCCATTTCTTTGTCCCATGTAAAAATCCAAGAAAATTTATTCGTGGTTTTTTAACTAATGAGTCAAGGTGTTGTTTGTAACTTTCATGTCCTTTCCAAGAGCCCACAATATTTAGTTCTAACTTGGGAATATCTAGTTTATTGAATGCTTTAATTAATAAGTCAACACCTTTAACATATTTTACACTTCCAACATAGAGAATTGTATTTTTCTTTCTTTTGATTTTAAGTTTTGGTAGTTTTGTTAAGTAATTTCGTAATATTATTTTTTTGTTCTCTTTTATTGACTTGAAATATGGCCTATTTTTGACATAATTAGAAATGAAAAATACTTTTGTATATAGTGGCAAGATTGGTTGCATAAGTAATATATATATTTTTTCAAGTAGTCCAGACAAACCTTTTCTTTCTGTAAATGTGTTGTGAAATGTAGTAAATGTCGGAATCCCTCTAATTTTCCCAATAATTGCTGTGATTTCAGGTATAAATGAACAATAATAATGTGTGTGGAACACGTCAGCATCGATATTCATCAACTCTTTTGCAAAACCTTTAATTATTCGTGAAGTGGGAGTTAGTTCAAATCGAACAGGAAGTTCGATTACTTTTATACCATTCCAAGTATATTCTTTGCGTTTTTTTCCATCTCCACCACATAATAATGTTACGTCATGACCTAGTTTATGTACTGCCCTAGGACCCCATTTATTCAAAGAGCACGTTGTAACGCCCTTAGCATTCGGGTCTTCTATGTGCGCACTCATGTTTCGGATATATGTATGGACTATTTTCATTGAAGTTACTATATATTGGAAATAATTTTTATTAAGTTTTCTATACACGAAAGTAAGTTACATCTCTGTCTGGAATTATTTAGAATACAAATCCTTATAATTTAATTATTTGAGATAGCGTAATGTTACGCGATGTTAAATCGAGGCACGAAATTTTTAGTAAACTTTCATTTGGAGATGTACTTGATATTGGTTACACTCAAGAACCGAATTTATTGTTAAAAAAACCCGTTGGATTGGATATTAATAAAATTAAGAAACCAAAAAATTATCTAAAAACGTATGTTGGTGATGCAGAACATATGCCGCTCAAAGATAATAGTTTTGATACAGTAATTGCTGGAGAGTTATTTGAACACATACATAATGCTGGAATGTTTATTGGCGAATGTTTTAGAGTTTTACGTAAAAATGGTATATTAATTATCTCAACTCCAAATCCCTATTATCTTTCAGAACTTATCTATAATCAATTCAATTTTAAAAAAGAACTTAATGGAGATCATGTTTCTATATATCCACAAAGGTGTGTTATTAGATTTTTCCCAAAATATGGGTTTAAGTTCGAGCAGACAATTAAACATGGTAGTGTGGTGCCAATTATTGGGGTTTTCTTCAAAGGAATAAACATACCTTTTTTAGTAAAAAATTATATATATGTATTTAGGAAGCCCTAATTTTTTGTATATTCTTTATGAGCGTCTGTAGTATTGTATTAAAACTTGCTTTCTAAACATACAAAGATATTTAAATATAAATTTAGCATTTTCTTTTGAGATGAAGATTCTAATGCTTATTGATAGAAAGTACCCAACTGATCATGTATTTTTAGAAGAAGTATATTCAAAGATTTTTAGCGAAAAAGGTCACGAAGTTGTTTGGGTAATGAAGTCTCAGAAACCGATTAAAACAAGAAGAGAGACTAAATGGAATAACAATCGAGTGATTGTAGTACCAACGCGATTTCCAGGTATTATTGAGTATGTTTTCCAGATTTTTTCACTTTTATTTCTATTTAATCTCGCTAAAAAAGAACGATTTGATATAATACAAGTTAGAAATGATCCAGTGATGGGAATACTTTCGTATTTCATAGCAAAGAGATGTGGCGCGAAGTTTGTAGTACAATTATCACATTTAAAGGCAGAAGAAAACGAAATTTTTGCTGAGTTGGGAATGTATGGTAGTAAGATTAAAAATCTCTTGATCGCTAAGATTGAAAAGACATTAAGACAGCTAATGTTAAAAAAAGCAGATTTCGTTTTCCCAATTAGTGATGAGATGAAGATTTATTTTTCAGAGTTGGGAATAGATAAGAAAAAGATGGTTTCAATTCCATTGGGTGTATCGCAGTCTATTTCTCCTAGCAAAATTTCAGCTAGTAAGCTAAAGCAAAAGTTGGGTTTAGGTAATGAAGTGGTATTTATCTATCTTGGGACGCTCATTAAAACAAGAAAACTTGAATTAATGATGTGGTCTTTTGTAGAATTAAAGAAAAAACAAGAAAACGTAAAACTCCTAATTGTTGGCAGTGGTAAAGAAGAAGAAGATATACAAGACTTACAAAGATTAGTAATTAGTTTAGATCTGCAAAAAAATGTAATTTTTACTGGACAGGTTCCGAGACAAGAAGTTCCAAAATATCTTAAGTTAGCAGATGTTGGTTTATCTCCAATACCATTTAATAAAGTTTTCAAACGAAGTTCAATCACAAAACTTGGAGAATATATGAATATGGAATTACCTGTTGTCACAACAAAATATCCAGAACAAGAAAAGTTAACTTGTGAGAGCAAGGCAGGGTATTGTGTTGATTACACTATCGAAGAGTTTACAAAGGCACTTTTAAAGATGGTAGATATTGGGAAAAAGAAACGAGTAGCAATGGGAAAGCGCGGCAGACAGTATATTAGAAAAGAGCGGAACATGGCAAACTTGGCTAAGTTAGTAGAACAGCGTTACTTAATATTAGCTCCAGGAGATTTAACGTGAAAAGAAGATTATTAAAATTCATTGAATGTAATAAGTGCCATGGGCCATTTAGTATTCGAGTACTTAAGAAAGATAAGGAAATAAAAGAAGGTAGTTTAATTTGTAAAAAATGTAATATTTCGTATCCAATTATTAATTATATACCACGGTTCGTGTCTTCTAAGGAAGATGATTTTGAGAAGTTAAAGACAGACACAATAAAATATTTTGGTCATGAGTGGGTACACTTTGATCGTCATGGTTTTGATGATGAGGTTTATAATAAAGAATATGAGAAACAGATCTTCCACGAAAAAACCTTGCTCGGGTCAAAAGAAGTAAAGAATAAACTTGTGCTAGATGCTGGATGTGGTAATGGTCGTTATACATATCAATCACTGAAATGTGGTGCAGAAGTTGTTGGATTTGATATTGGACCGGGTGTTGAATCTGCATATAAAAATACAAAGCAATTTAGTAAAGCACATATTATTCAAGCAGATATTTTCAATCTTCCATTCAAAAATGAATTATTTGATTATGCATTTTCTATTGGTGTTATTCATCATACTGGAGATGCAAAAAAAGCATTTAAATCTATTATTGATACAGTGAAATTTACTGGAACTGTTACTATAACTTGTTATCATAAAAGTAATGTTCTCTGGGAATTTAATGATCGTCTTATACGTAAGTTTACTGTGAATGCATCAATTAATAACTTAATGACTTTGTCGAAGTTTTTAGCTAAAACATGTAAGTTTTGTGGACCGTATGTTGAGAAGCCAGTAAATTTATTATTTAGATGGGAGCCAAATGTTTCAATAATGTATGATTGGTATAGTGCACCAATCGCAACACATCATAGCTATCCTGAAGTTTATTCTTGGTGCAAACAATTTGGTATATATGTTACTGAAGATTTAAGATGGGAGAAAAAAGAATGGTTACGAAATATAAAGTTTTTTAGAACACACATCGCTCCAGATTGGGCAATAACAATTCGGGGATTAAAGAATAAAAATAAAACGTATACTTCCTCACCAAAACATATTTACGAGAAAACCAAGATACTTTGGGAGGAAAAGTAGTTTTCATTTGAGCTAAAATGTGTGGAATAATTGGATTTAATTGGGAAGATCAGCAATTAGCTAAAAAAATGGCAAGTACATTAATCCACCGAGGCCCTGATGATGGTGGTGTGTATACAGATAAGGGCATAAGTTTGGGGCACAGAAGATTAAGTATCATTGATTTAACTCGGAGTGGAAAACAACCATTATATAATGAAGATCGATCTCTGTGGATAACTTATAATGGTGAAATATATAATTTCAAAGAACTACGAGCTGTTTTGAAGAAAAAAGGACACAAGTTTATATCTAATACTGATACGGAAGTAATCTTACATGGCTATGAAGAATGGGGAGAAAAAGTTCTCCCAAGATTAAATGGTATGTTTGCATTTGCTATTTGGAATTCAAGAAAAAAAACATTATTTTTAGCTAGAGATCGAATTGGCATTAAACCTCTGTATTATTACTGGGATGGAAGTAAGTTTATATTTGCTTCAGAACTAAAAGCTATTTTCGAAGCCAGCATAACTCGGCAGATAAATACGTTATCTTTACAACATTATCTAACTTATGGTTTCACACCAAAGAAACAGACAATGATACGCGGTATCTGTAAGTTAGAGCCTGGACACGCCCTTTTTTTGAATGGAAGTGAGTTGCGCACAAAAAAGTATTGGCAATTAAACATAAAAGAAGATCACACTTTAACTGAAGATGCAATTAAGAAAAAAATTAAACTTTATTTAGAAGATGCAGTCAAAAAGAGATTAATGTCTGATGTTCCGTTAGGCGCATTTCTTTCTGGCGGTATAGATAGCAGTGCTCTTGTGGCAATGGCATCAAAATATAAGAAGAATCTAAAAACATTTTCAATTGGTTTTGAATATGATGAGTTTAATGAAGCACCTTATGCTAAAAAAGTTTCAGAGCTGTTCGCTACCGAGCACCACGAAAAATATTTTGTTGCCAAAGATTTTAAAAAGTTGATACCAAAGTTGGCATTTCATTATGATGATCCTTTAGCAGATTATTCTATATTACCAACATATCTTGTATCAACTGTTGCAAGGAAAAAAGTTAAAGTTGTCTTGGGTGGAGATGGTGGCGATGAGTTGTTTGGTGGATATAATTGGTATCGACATTATATGATTTTAGAAAAACAAAAACATATTCCATTAGCTATGCGCAAATATTTCATTAAACCAAGTTTTCAAGTAGCTTCAAAAGTTTTTCAAAATCACTTGTTAAATAAAACAAAGCATCTTATTGAGACTGAAGCAGTATCGCCAGGGAAAAGATTTGCAATGATTCGTTCTTTTTTATCAGCTAAGGGATTTAAAGAAATGAACATAAATCCAAAAGTTTTAGATGCTTATAGCAAATTTTTTACATATAGTGATATTAAGAACAATTTCTTTAATGCAGATTTAAGTTTTTATTTACCGGGAGAGATTTTACATAAAGTAGATAAAGCTACTATGGCAGTAGGACTCGAAGCAAGAGTACCGTTTTTAGATCATACTTTTGTTGAGTTTGCTTCTACTATTTCGTCAAAGTATCGTATACATAGATTGCAAACAAAATATTTGCTTAAAAAATCATTACGTAATGTAGTGCCAAAAGAAATAATTCACCGGAAAAAACGCGGGTTTGGTGTACCTATTAAACAATATTTCCGTAATGAATTAAGAGGCTATGTTGAACAAAAAATAAATTCCTTAGATTTTAAAGAATTAAATCTAAATGAAAAATACATACGTCAGTGTATGGTAGAACACAAACGTGGCGTTCGTGACCACAGTCAATTTTTATGGTCTTTACTTTTTTTACAAGAGTGGAAAAATAAATGGATATGACTAAACAAATGTATTTGGTGTTGTAATTTCTAGCTTTTGTTTTTTCTCTAACGATTTTATATATTTAACAAACGCTCTGAAGTTTTCCCAGCTTTGATCTCCGGGAAAAGCCAAAGCCCGCGGATGCGCACAAATTACTGCAACACCTTTAGTTTTTACTGCATGATCAACAACAGATATAGATGAATTGCCGAAACCATCTGCACTATTAAGATATAGTTGCAAAATTTGATGTTTCAGTTTAGGATCAAAACTTTTGAATGATTTGAAAATGAGATTAGTGATGGGCATAATTTTATGGTTGCGGTATGTTTTATATCCAAGACTTGCCAATGTTTTGTAAAGAACCTTAAGTGATATTTTGCTAAGTTTTTTTTTCTTTTTAATATCTATGGAAAGTCCATAAACTTCTGCAGGCATATTGTGTGGTGGCACAAAAGAGACAACTTTTTTCCCACAAGAATTTTCAAGTAATTCTTTGCTTTTGCGTAATGTTTCTCTTAGTTGTTTTTTATTGAGTTCGGGAATATATTCATGTTTGTAACTATGACTCGCTACTTCGTGACCCATTTTTGCAATTTGTTTTATTTGGTTTTGAGAATGATAAGGTAGTTTACCTTTTTCAGCGCAAACACCTATGACCGCAAAAGTACATTTGATCTTTTTATCTTTTAGAAACAAAAGAAGTTTTTTAGTTTCATCGTAATCTTTGCGACCATCCCACAAACCTTTTGTTGAAATTGCTTGATCTGCACCCGTTTGTAATTCATAGTCCCAGTAAATCAGTAGCTTACCTTTCTTTTTCATATTTTATATCCAAACTTTTTTCAAATCCAGATTAATTAACTGTCCTAGTTCTTTAATCTCTTTTTCAAAAATGTTATCTAATATTTGTTTTGTTTTGTTTTGTGTTTTCGGTTTAGTTGATTCTGTGTATTTTTCATAAAGTTTCTTCAAAATCTTAGAGTTTATATTTAAGTATTTAGTAGCAAATTCTATGGTTGCATTGAAGAGTTTAGATTTTATGCTTTTATCTGGAACGTAAGTTACGTTATGCATAACTCCCAATCCTTTTGGAATAAATGTATTATCTATTTCTAAGAAGTTTTCGATCTTTTTAATTGTCTCCTTTGGCTTACTTTTTAGATCTTCAGTAAGAATAAATAAAAAGTTTTTTTTAGGAAATAGTTTAAGATAGTCTTTAATGAACCTCGAGTAAAAGCTATTGCGAATGTAATGGAAATGTTGTAGTGGTTCGTCAGATACATACTGCGCTTTTTCTAAAACAATACCTTTTTCCTTTAACGTGGTTTTTAAGTTAGTTTCTTCTTGTTTTACTATCTCTTTAGTTGTGCCAACTAAATGTAATGCTTCTGCAATAGACCTTTTATCTGCTTGTCTTTTAGCCATATGATAATAGGCAGATATTGTCCGGTCTGTTGGATTTCTTAGCATGAATATGAATTTGATGTTGTTTCCAAGTAGTTTCTTAATTCTTGCTGCAGCTTTCTTGCTGCACATATATACGGTTGATGATTCTCCTGCTACTTTCGCTCCGTTTTTTTTAACAAATAGTTTTTTGTAATTTACAATCTTTTTGTTATTGATTGGACCACAAAAAAAATAAGGTTCTTTTTTAGAAGAAACAACTACTTCTGGGTGCTCTTTTAAGTAAAAATATAATGAAGTAGTACCTGCCTTTTGCGCACCAGGAATAATAAAAGTCGGAAACATGTTACTTCTATGTAAAGATAATTGCGTATTAAATACTTTGGTTTTGAATTACTTACTTTAATTTCAATATTGTTGCGACTTTGTCGATAATTTATTTTCTGAAGTCTAGATTCAAGTGGTGTTTTTATCCAGTAAGTTATATTTTATCACACAATAAAGCTTATAAGTACTTAGTAAGTCCTTCGGAATGAATATTATTTTAATAAATTCACCTGTATCTATAAAACGATTTCGTAGCCCTCTAGCGTTTGGTCAGGAACCATTAAATGTTAGTTATGTTGCTTCTGCTTTGATTAAAGAAGGGCATAATGTGATTATTAAGGATTATGCAGTTGAAAATTATAGTAATAAATTAATTAAGTTGTGTAAGTCTTTTTCATGTGAGTTAGTTGGCATTTCATGTACTACTGCTTCTTTTTCTAGTGCAAAGAGAATAATTCGAGATATAAAAAACGAGCTTGATATGACTGTTGTTTTGGGTGGTAAACATGCTTCTTCAGTGCCAAAGAGCTCTTTACTGGAGTCTAATGCTGATTTTGTAGTTTTTGGAGAAGGCGAAGAAACTATTGTTGAATTGATAGATTCAATTAAATCTAATAAGTCTTATTCTCGAATAAATGGACTTGTTTATCGAGCTGGCTCGAAGATTAAAATTAATCCTCCACGATATTCTACTCATGATTTAGATTTGATTCCATTTCCACCGAGGCACTTGTTTCCGCTATCTAAGTATCGTCTTTATTCAACTGGGAAAACTTACGCAAATATTTTAAGTTCTAGGGGTTGCCCTTTTTCTTGCACTTTTTGCCATAATAGCAAGAATAATTTTTATCTTAAACGAGTTAGGAATAGATCTATTCCCAATATTATTGCTGAAATTAAGGAAGTTATTGATGTTTATGGGATAAATTATTTTCAATTTATTGATGATAATTTCACAAATAATCCCAAACGCGTCTTGGATTTCTGTGATGCACTTAAAAAAAATAACCTTAAAATTGGATTTAAGGTACAAGGAAGAGTTAATTCTGCTAGTTTGAAGATGTACTGTGCGCTAAAAGAGTGTGGATGCGATATAATTAGTTATGGTATTGAAAGTGGGGATGATCGTATTTTAGGTACTGTTGATAAAAAAGCAACCGTTGCTCAGGCTGAAAATGCAGTTAAGTTGGCTAAAGAAGCCGGACTAAAAGTACGTGGAAACTTTATACTTGGTTTTCCGAATGAAACCATCGAAACAATAACTAAAACAATTGATTTGTCTCGAAGATTAAAATTATATCACTCTGCTTTTTTTATATTAACACCATATCCGCATTCTGTTTTATGGGATGAAGCTGTAAAGCAAGGTATTGTAAATGAGTCGGAGCTTGATTGGGATAATTTTGATCAATTTCATGCTTATTTCACAAGCAAAGTTTTAACTAAGGAAGTTCTGCAAAGATATCTAAATTTGGCTCGGATATATTCTGCTACAAGACTAAAACAAATGGTTGGAGATTTTTTAGCAAGTAATAATAAGTGGTTTTATTTTAAGAATTGGATGATTATACGATTACCTCGAATTTTAAAATTTTTGTTGAAGATGATCTTCCTTAGGAAACATCGAGAAGTTTCTTAATGAATGTAATTTTTAGTAATTATTATTTTACTTTGGTTCAGCCCATTCACAAGTTCTACATAGAATATTTATGGTTTCATCTTCTAATCCCTTTAGAACTTTTTTCCATTCTGCACTTCTAAACAGATCAAGATAGTTTATTTTTAATAAGTTGCCTAAGATGTGCATCATCCCATAATCCATACAACAAAGCCCAACATCTCCCGTTGGGAAAAGTGTGACTTGCTGACCGCCATTTATTAATTTAAAGCATTTGAGTTTACCTTTGCGCCTAAAACTACTTTTTGTGTACTTTTCACTTTTATAGTCAGAGATTGCTAATAGTTTATCTCTTTCAACATTATCTCCTCGAGAAATTATTGGATCTTGTCTAATGTATTTATTAGGTAGTACTTCTTCGATCTCCGGATGTATTTCTCCAATACACATGAATGAAATATTTTTTATTTTAAAATCCTTGACTAGTGATACTAATTTCTTTCTGTGTGCAATATCGTGTGGAATTTTTGTATTATTTGGATCGTTATCCGCTAAATGTACTATGAATTCAGTAAATGGAACTTTTTCAATTTGTTTTATATTCTTTATGTTCAGACCGACAAGAGTGGTGTATACACTTATTTTATGACCTTTTTTGTGAGCGTGCAGAATCATTTTAGTACATTCTGGATTAAGGAATGGTTCAGCCATTCCAGAAAATACAATTTCTACTTTTCTAGGAACTTTTTCAAGACAGTCTTTGAATGTTTGAAATGAAAGTATTCGATTATTAGCAAAATCTTTCTTTTCATGGTTTAATTTCGTTTTGTAGCTTTTTATTAGCGTACTTTGCGGACAGTATACACATAAATTAGAACACCCAATAATTGTGTTGATTTCGATAACCGGGCGTTTTTTCCAACGAGTTATTTCTTTTAGAACTTCCTTACTAATAACACGTAACCCACCTTTTTTGTATATTTGTATTGCTTGTTTTATTTTTTTAAGTTTCATATTAGTTCCGATATGCAAATAAGTTTCTTCCAATGTGCTTGCCTTCTTTTTTAGCCCAAACAACAGTATATTTAAGTTTCTTCAATATTGTTGTGCAGTCTTGTATTGTGTGTCTTTTAGTGTCTACATCATAAAAGCTACATCTGATCCATATTTTTGGTGAAGCTCTTTTTATTACGTTTTTCATCCCACGTAATGCTTCTCGTTCAGCACCACTTATTGTGAAGTATATTAAGTCAACTTTGCTGATTTTTAATTCTTTAAGTATATTATCAATAGAATTTACGTTTACTGTTTCTTCGCGATCGTAGTGAAATTTATCCAGTATTGTTGAAGATAGTTGTTTATTCTTCAACTTATTTTTATGTGACATATTGCTGAAATTAAGTTTCATTTTTCCCGGAGAATCCCAAACACCTTTGTGAACTAAAATAACGTTTTTCAAGTATCTTCTCTTGATTTCATAATCAAGAATGTCAATGTTTTTCTTACTTGCTTCAATGATTATTACTTTCCCATTTTCACCTACAGCATCAGACCATTTAGCTACAGTTTCAATCATAAAACAACCTCCATGTATAATGGTGTCCCCATTATTTACTAATCCATAGGTACTTAAGCCAACATATTTCATCAGGAATCTACGTAGTAAATTTTTTAGTTTACATTCCGGTAAGTAGTGTATAATTAGTAGATCAAAAACTTCTCTAAGTAATAATGAACTGGTTTTTGCTGCTTTTTCTGCCATTGTCTTGGTTTGATTGTCTTGGTTTTAAAGATTTCTGACTTCTACACTCACATAGTTACTGGAATTTTTTAACTATCTCTTCGAAGAACGTCAAATCTATTCCTACTTTTTCACTCATTGCTAATATAATCATTTTATCTTCTTTTCTAAATGATTTAAATAACAGTAGTAGCAATAAGTATAACCCAAAGAAAACTGCTACTGCAACCATTAAAGATATGATGGATATAGTGATAAGTTTCATCGCAGGATAAATTAATAGTACTGGCAAGATTGCACTTAATGTATATTTAAAGTAAGATTTTAGTTTATATCCAAATTGTATGTATTTCCTTGCAGTATTGAATATTATTATCTCTCTTAGTACTATTGATATGCCCGTTGCAATCGCTGCACCCGTTATGCCATATAACGGTATTAGTATAATGTTAAGCACAACATTCAATATCATTACAATGGCGTTTATGTAAAATATGAGTTTAGTTTTTTTAAGTGTCATTAATATTCGTACCGCCGGTCCAGTAATAACATCTATGAAGTACGCCACGATTAGGATTGTAAATGCAGTAGCTCCTGTAGCATAATTAGTTCCAAATAAAATACTTAATATGTATTTTGGAAAAAGTAAACTGAGTATCATTACAGGAAAACTTAGCATAAAAATCCATCTCAAGACAATTGAATAAGTTCTAGCTAATTCAGTATGTTGTTTCTTTGCGTGGAGTTCAGACATTATTGGATAAAACATTTGGGAAAAAGCAATTAGGAATATTCCAAGACTTGCTGCTAGTGGTAGAACTGCATTATATATACCAACGTCTACTGTTGTTTTCATATATCCTAAGAAAAACGTATCTATTGAACTCATTATTTTAAGAAATATTCCTGAGAAAAACAAAGGCATTGAGAATGCTAATAGTTCTTTGTATTCATGAACGGTTTTTATCTTGCTTCTAATAAATGGAAAGACTTTGTATTCTAGTAAGTAAAGACTTAGTAGCGAGCCAATCGCAAAAGAAAGTAGATAAATTAAGCTAAGCTGTAATACTGTCCCGCCAATTAAGACGATGGTTATGGTCAAAAGGAGATTTATAAATTCTCTCCCAAATATGCGAGATATTATTGTATACTCTGGTTTTTTTAAGGCAACCATGGCGTTGACTGCGAGAATAAGTAGTGTGTAAAATGGAATAATTAGTGAGAATATAATTAAGATGGGAGTTAGTTCTGCATTGTGGAATAAATTAATTGCAATTTGTTTCGAGAAAAATATTAGTGTTGCGGTAGTTATGATGCTTAATGGCAGAGTTATTTTAAGTGCAGTCAAGAAAGTACTTTTTAATCTTATTTTGTTACCGATACTTCGATAGTATGCAATATAGTGAACAATTCCTTCGTTTATTCCAAGTAAGGGTATTAGTATACTTAAGTTGAGAATCATAATTCCAAGGGATATTAAGCCATAATCTTCAGGTCCTAAGTATCGTGCAATAACTACTTGATAGGCAAATCTAAAAACATAAAATAGAAATGTTCCAATAAATATTATTCCTGCGCCACCTGCAACTTGTTTTAGAATATTGCTCTGTTCAGACATTATAACCTCCTTAATTGATTATATATATTATTATATTTTTTACTAATTTTTTCCCAGTCAAACTTTTCAATATGTTTTCTTGCGGCTTTTCCCATCTTTAGTCTAAGTGACTTATTTTTAATTAGTGTTTCTAAGTATTTTTGGAATTCTTCTTCAGCATGTGGTTGTGCTAAGAAACCAGTTTTGTTATGAATTATTAGGTCTGCAGTTAGGCCATCTTGTGTTGCAATGCTCGGTATTCCTGCAGCAGAAGCTTCCATGACAACACCTGGTAAACCTTCTCCACGCGATGCTAAGAAAAATATATCTGAACCTGCCATAAGTGTTGGCACATCTGATCGGTTCCCTGTAAAAATAATTGTTTTATCTAAGTTATATTTTTTAACAAGATCTTTGTATTGTTTTTCAAAAGGACCATGACCAACAAGTAAGACTTTGACTTTAAGTTTTTTTTCAGTAAGTTTTTTTGTAATGTTTATTAGATGGTCAACACCTTTTCTTTCAGTAAGCATACCAACAAAAAGAACAGTAGTTTCATCTTTCTTTATATGGAATTCTTTTTTAACTTTATTTTTCGCAGTTTTGCTTGATTTAAATTTATCTAGATGAATTCCCGTAGATATAACTTTAATATCTTTAACGGGCATACCTGCTTGTTTACCATATGGAAGTTGGATTTTAGAGTAGAAAGTCATTTTATCTGCAGAACTAAATATTATTTTTCCAAATAATTTTGTATATAAAATTAGTGCAGTATTTATTAGCTTGCTCGGTGATTTGTAAAGATAGCCAACAACACCATCGGTTGTTAGAATCATTGGGTAGTTCGGTTTAAAGAACCGTTTGATAAGTAGTGGAATAACTGGATATGGATAAAAGTATGTCCAGATATGGAATATATCATAGTCTTTCATTGCTTTAAGTGTTCTTGTAATGAGTGTTCCAGGGATTGGTATTGCAAATCGTAGTTTGTTTGAGTAAAAGGAAGGAATTGGTATGATCTTAATGTTTTTGTTTGAAAGTAGTTTGTTAAAATAAGTGTTTATTTTTTCTCCGATCGGAACTGGCGTCATGATAGCAACTTGATTTCCTTGGCTAGCAAGAATACCTGCAAGTTCTGCAATTGGACGTCGGAGAACAACAGTTGGATTAATAAAACATATTTTCATCTATTATTCAGTGGCAAGTGATACGTATTTAAGTATTGTTGAAACTTACAATATAAGTTCAATCAAGATTTAAGTTCCATAATGCTATTAAATGTATTTTATGGAGTACACTAAACTTTATTATAGAAATATTAATTATGTGTTATGAATAAAATTGCAGGCAATTTGATGCCATTCAATTGGAGATTAAGATGAAAGCAAGCAAAGTATTATTGGTGAATCCACCATATATTAAGAAAGTTTATCCTGCGCTTAAAAAAGCGCCGATGATACAGATACCTCTCGGGTTAGCTTACCTTGCCGCAGCATTAGAAGCGCAAAACTTAGATGTAGAGGTTTTAGATGCAAATATTCTATACTTATCTGACGCAGAAACTGTTCGGCGTATCTTAAAGTCTGATGCAGATATTATTGGTTTTACTGCAACAACCGCATCAATAACTACTGTTTATAATTTGGCTAATGGTGTAAAAGCAAAATCAAGTAAAACTGTTGTTGTTGGTGGTCCACATACTACTTTTTTAACTGAACGAACTTTCAAAGAGTGTTCTGCAATTGATATTATTGCTAGAGGTGAAGGAGAGCGAACTATTGTTGAGTTGGCTCAGAATAAGTTACTATCAAAGATTCAAGGTATTTCATACAAAGATAAACGTGGTAATATTAAGATGAATGCAGATAGACCGATGATAATGAAGTTAGATTCTTTGCCTCGACCAGCTAGACACCTATTTCCATGGGACTTATACCAAGGAGGTGCGTTCTTTAATGTAGGTACTCCAGATAAGAAAGTCGCAACATTGCTTACTGCGCGCGGTTGTAATAATAAATGTACATATTGTGCATCAGCACATTACTGGAAGATTATGCGCTGGAGAAGCCCTGAAAATGTGGTAGATGAGATTGAGTATCTGGTCAAAGAAAAGGGCGTCGAACAGATAGCGTTTCTTGACGATACTTTTGTTGCCTGGGCAGAACGAACAGAAAAGATTTGTGATTTAATAATTGAACGAAAGCTGAAGTTTAAATGGTGGTGTTATGCAAGAGTTCGTGGTTTTGCACCAAGTCTTATTAAGAAAATGAAGAAAGCCGGATGTTATGCACTTAACTTTGGTGTTGAAAGTGGAAATGAAGAGCTGTTAAAGCGGATGAAGAAGAACATAACTAAGAAAGAAGTTTGGGATGCAATAACGGCAGCTAAAGAAAATGGGTTGATGGTCCATGCAAGTTTTATGGTTGGTTTACCTGGAGATACTAAGAAGACCGTAATGCAAACAATTAATTGGGCAATCAAACTTAGCCCAGATGTAGCTCTGTTTTGTATTGTTACTCCTTTTCCCGGAACTGAATTACATGATGAAGCTAAACAAAGTGGCTGGATAAAAGAAAATGTTGATTGGGATCAGATGGGTTTGCATATGCATACAAATTTCCACAATGATGACTTATCTAATAAAGAAATTTATAATTTGTATAAACTTGCAACAAAGAAGTTTTATTTTAGGCCAAGGTTCTTTTTACAGCTTGCCGATAGAATACTTAAGAATCCTTTAGAGCTGAAAGGATACATACTCGCAGGATTATATATGATATTTGAAGGATGATAATTAAACTCCAGCAAAAGTGCAAGGAATGGGATAATTTCTTAAAAGAAAATAATCATTTGATTGTTCATACTCCCGAATGGAAAGCGTTTATAGAAAAAACATTTACCCGAACAAAAGCAAAGTATTACGCAATTTCTATTAAAGATGAGATCAAATTAATTTTCCCGATTTTTCACACAAACTTATCTTTTGTTCCAAATACGTCATCACCGTTTCTTGAATATGGTGGACCTACGGGATTTGCAACTAAGAAACAGATGTCTGTGTTAAAAAAATATTTTCCAAAGAACTTGGAAGTACATCATAGTATAAGTAATTCTTTGTTAACATCTTTTTTTAAGGTTAAGAAAGCAAATCGTTTTGTTCTTTCATTAAAATCCGAAGAAGAAATGTGGGCACATATACATAAGTTTAAGCGAAAGGCCGTTAGGTTGGCTGAAAAATCTGGAGTTATTGTTAGAGATATACCTCAATCAGAAATAAGTAGTTTGTATAAACTGTATCTGAAAGTAATGAAGCGATTTGGAACTTCACCTTATTCAAAGAAATATTTTGTAAATTTTTACAAGCATTTTGTAGCTAAAAAATTAGGAAAAGTATTGGGTGCATATTACAAAGGAAAGTTAATTGCAGTTTTAATTGGGTTTACTGCGAGTAATCGCGTTCATATAAACATAAGTATATCTGATCATAGCTACCTTAAGTTTAGACCTAATGATGCCTTGCATTGGGACTTTATTAAATGGGCATGTAATAATAAATACCAAGAGTTTGACTTTGGAATTGTTTGGGAAGGTAGGGGACAGTATGCTTTTAAGAAAAAGTGGAATGCTGAGCTTAAGGAGTTAGAATACTTTTATCTTAAGCCAAAGAATCTTTCTGAGCCTTTTTATTTTAAGTTCAAGTTTTTCCCAACAGTTTGGAAGTTAATGCCGACATCTGTAGCTAGTATTATTGGACAATTTTTCCGAGAGATAATTGCGATTTAATGAATTCTTCACAACTAATGAACTTCATGTTTTTAGTACAGTTTTTGAAAATTTTCCATGCTTTATCTCCACGGTTGCGAGTACTAGCTACTTTTACATGTAGTGGTATATCTTTACTCATTGGTTTTTTGATGAATTCATGCAGGTGTACATATATCATATATGGTTTTTTTGCAAAGCTTTTGTTTAATATTGGATGCATTAATCTAACATAAGATAATCCTGCTGGTACTTTAAACTTCGAAAAATTTGGGACAGGTAGCTCTAAAACGTCATTTCGTTTATGAATTTGAGCATTATTAATTTCGTTATATCTGCCGGGAAACCAGCTCGCTATAACTGATGAACTATATGTATAATTGTATTTTTTTAATATATCATACATTTCTTGAGGAGCTTCTCCCCGTGGTGCTCTAAATCCACGGACTTTTGCACCGAGTTTTTCAATGGTGTTCTTTGAGTCTGAAATCTCTTTTTCTAATTCGTCAAAAGTTAGCTTCGTTAGATTTTGGTGTGTTAGTCCGTGGCTAGCAACTTCGTGCCCTTCTTTAATTATTTGTTTGACTTGTTTTGGAAATTTCTCCGCAATCTCACCGACAATAAAAAAAGTTGCTTTTGCTTTTCTTTCTTTAAGGTAAGCTAGAAATTTTGGTAGCAGGTGTTCAATTGCTTCAGTTTCCTTAGTCTCCCAGTCTGATTCAAGATCCACAGTAAGTATGACTTTGCGCATTATGTTGTTTTTATGGGCAATTTATATAAATTATGAAATTCCAGTAAATTATGAGAAGGGTCGCTTTGCTTTTAGTCGTTCTTTTTAGTATGAGTTTGGTTGGTGCAGCATCTATAGAACCAATTGTGATTTATGATGTGTCAGACATTAGTACGGATAATTTTCAAGGAGAGATTGTAGTATTATCGGGTGTTGGTGCATATTCTTGGGGAACGGAATTAGGTCACCTAAATGCTAATGGATTTGCAGATAAGTGGAAAAAAGTGACGGGCATTTTAGGTATTAGATTTAATCCAGTAAATGAAGATGGTTCATACTGTAAAACTTATCAGCCATGTTCATGGGAAGAACAAATAGCAATAATTGAGACAGAAGTTGGAGAATATAATGTATATCTTCCAGCAGGCGATGTATATAACACGCAGTTATATTTTTATGTAGCACAAGACGGTACAACTTATTGGGCAAAGAGCGAACATACGGAAGGTCCAAATGGATACTTAGACTTAAGTTTTGAAGATGCTGCTGTTCCGGAACACATTGCACGAATATCACCAAATGCGGTTGAATTAGATTTTGATCAAGCAGAGAATTGTAATAACTATTATTGGTTTGATGATGATACACAAAAGTGTAGTCAGACTGAGTTTTGCGGAGTTTTTATCTATCAAGGTTTGAGAACATTTGATACATTAGATGACTGTACTGTTGTATTAGCAGAGTATCTACTTAATTATGATGATATGGAAGATACTGAAGAGGAAAATTCTTTGGCCTTAGTTTATATTGTGCTCGGATTATTAGTTATTGTAGTTCTTTATTTTACCATTAATAGAATGCGTAAGAGATTACCAAAAGGTGTTAAACGAAAATCAATTGTTTCTAAACGAAGAAAAGTTACAAAGAGAAAAACAAAGAAGAAAAAGTAGTTTAGCTTTAAACTCCACCAGTACATTCTGCGAGAGTTATACATTGTGTGCAAGTTATATCGCATGCAGCTTTAGTACTGCATTCACCATCACCACCATCATAGTCGTCAGTAAAGTAGAGTTCAAATCCAATTTCAGAACATGCAGCAGTTCGTCCACTATCACATAATTCTCCATCTTCTATTTCACCATTACCACATTCAGCTCCTCCGCCACCGCCACCAACACACACAATATCTTGAGTTAGTGTTGCAGAGAAATCAGTATCTGATGAGTCAAAAGCAATAGAGTAGTTGTACGGTGCTCCGTCTCCAATCGTTGAACACGTTAGTTTGAATTTCCCACCATATATGTCTTTGAAATGATCACATAAGGTTATGTTTCCTTGACAGTTATTCGGGTCATTAATGATATTTTGTATGTTCTTGAGCTGGATTCTTGACGAGCTATCTGATCTGACTGCTGTTGTTTCATCAATAGTTAGGTAAAATGCAACTAATAGAAACATAGCCATCGCTATTAAAACAATACTCATAATGAAGAATTGCCCTTGCTTTCCCCTACTTTTGGGGTTGGAAGACCTTTTGCAAAGGGATTCCATGAAGAGCTGTCCTTTTTTATTTATCATATTTTCCTCCAGAGATATATTCTAAATGACTCTGCTTGATTATTATATGTTTGTGAATAAAGTGAACTTACAATATTGTTTTTTGTATTCGTTGTGATTGCAGGACATTTGGTATAATTAGTTGCAGATATAGTTGCATTTGTGATGGGATAACACCCCGAGTTATTGTGGAGTTCAAGTTCATATGTTGTAAAGTCATTTAAGCTTCCATATACATAAGCATCTGTAGCAGATATGTTCGACGAATTAATTGTTTCAAATGTATCTAAGTTTTTCATGATCTGCCAGCTAACCCATCTTAACTCTTGTGTGTTGGAGTTTTGTGCAGTTTCAAATGTTGACTCATAATAACTATTTAATACAATAAAAATGATCATTATTGCTAGTGCAAGTTCTACAAAATATGCATACCCTTTCTTTTTCATTTTCATCGCCAACTTAGTACCTGGAATTTTGTAGGTATTTTCTCACCTCCATTTACAAGTAAACCATATCTTTCAACTGAGCAGTAACTCTTTTCGGGATCAATATCTCCAGTTGAACCGATTTCATTATTTAAAATTGTTAGATTATTTAAGTAAATTGGATAGGTTTTTCCTAGTGCAGTATTTTCTAACGTCATTGTTTTGATGAAAACTAATTTTGTAGTTCTGGTCATAGATATGTTTATGCAATCTAGGTCTTCAGCTGTGACTGTCCAATCTAGCGTTATTTCATCACCTTCTGCTTTTGATATAGTTGTGTTAATATCTCCTGCTTCAAGTTCAGAGTCATTACATGCACTGTGCGTAACTGTGGACAGTGGGAAAAATAGTTTCATAGATAGGTGAGCACTGGTTGAATTACTTCCAAGATAAATAATTGTATCAGCATTATCTCGTACAATATATGCTCTTGGAGTAGATTCATTTGCAAGTTCTGATGGCATATTTTCAGTAGTTACATTGATAGCATATGCATCATAACTTAGTCGGAATGGAATGCTGAGATTAGCATCTTGAGATATATTATAGTAACCTTTTGTTTTAGCATATTCAAATTTGTTGTAATCTATTTCAAAAGGCGCATCATTTGTGAATCCCAGCAAGTTAATGTTTGTAGTTGAGTTCCAATCTGTATCGTTTCCCGGTAATTCTAAAAGTTGTACTGCTAGCATTTCTGCGCGAGAACATGCTACTTGGTCTTTTATTTTAGTTACTTCTGCAGGGAATATATCTAAGTATGAAGTAAGAAGTACGATTGTTACAATGATAAAGAAAAGTACAACAATTATAAATTCTACACTGCTTTGCGCTTTAGAGTTTTGACGATGTATCATTTTATTATATAACTTCTAATGTGTTGGTAGTAGTATCTTTTTCATTGTTGTATTCAACAGCTACGATTATTTGATAGATACCTCTTTGCATTGGCGCTTCGATTGTTCTTTCAAACTCACCAATATTATCTACAAATAAAGTAAGTACGTCTTTGTTTGGAGTAATTATGTTAACTGTTGCTCCACTTGCTGGTGCAGATTCAAAATATACTTGTCCATTAATAATGACGTTTTCTCCAGAGCTAACTGTTCCTGGATATATTGATGTATCTAAGCTTAGATGTGATGGGAATATGAATAGGAAGAAGCAGAAGATTCCTACCGATAATAATAATACAACATGTTTAAATCCCGCAATAAGTCTTTCTTCAGATATTTGACCTGCAATAATACCCGCACATAGGCTTTGCATTACAATAATCATAAAGAAGACATTCTTGAAGTACTCAATTGTTAGTGTTTCTCCACCACCTTCTCCAAAGGCCATACCACCAAATCCACCCAGGTTTTGGATAAATAATATTGGTGAGAGTATTCTAAATAAACCAACAACAACACCAATAAAGACAAAGTATACGGCATACATAATCATTATTTGTTCATTCATTACTGAAGTTTTTTCAGAATTCATTTCCTTAAGTAAGTTAACATCATCTGCTAGCGAGCTAAGTGTTGTTTTAATATCTCCACCGCCGTGGAAACTTTCAAGAATAATGCCATTAATTCTTTTAATTAAGTCACTTTTATCTAATAATTTTGTAAACTTTTGCCAAGCTTTAGGAAATGGCGTACTCCAACTTAACCAAATATTTAGTTTATGTATATACTTTGTAAGTGCACCATATTCAGTATCTGCACTGGTTGAGATTGCTTGTGGTATTGTCATTCCAGCAGATACATTTTGTGATATATCTCTTAAGAAGTTAGGATAATTGTCTTCAGCTTTTCTAAGTTCTCTAAATGCTAGGAAGTTAATTGATAAATAAGGTACAATAATCGATAGAAATCCTAGTGATGAAATTGCAATTATTGTTGTGCTTTGGGCACCAAGTAGGTAAGCACTAAATGAAACTATTAATGGTACGGGTAAAAGTACAAGTAATAGTCTTAGGTTTTTTAGTTTAGCTTGTTTGCGTTCTCTTTGAAGTACTATTTTGTTTTTCATTTAATCTTCTACTCCCCATGGTGATGCACTCTTGATTAAAGTGATGAACACCCCAGTAATTACAGGCAACCCAATAAAGACGATTACGTATTGCATGAATTTAATCATACTGACAGACATACCACCAATTGTTACCATCAGCGAGGATATGACTATAAAGAATACTAGACCAACAATGACAACAGTAATGTATACATTCATAAATAGAGCAATCATCTTACTAAAATCTGCTAGACGTCTTTTGTATTTTTGAATAAAGCCTTTTGCTTTTTCATCTAAGTACTTACCTGTATCTCCACCAACTGTTATGGAGTTTCTTATACCTGCAAGTAGCTCAGACCAATCTGGAGAGGGTGAGCGAGCAATAGCTTTATCAAGTGCTTTTGGAAGATCAAGTCCTAAGTATTTGACGTCACTATTTATCTTTCGCGCTTCTCTTGCTACGGTTTTATATTGTTTAAATTTACCTAATAGTTTAAACATTTCTTGTGGTGGTAGTCCAGACCGCATGATTGTTGATAAGTAAATTGTTACAAAGGGCAAGGAGTTATCTACTTTCCCACGAAATTCAGTTATCCGGAAGTTTGGGTAAAAGTAAAAAAACAATGCGGTAGCAACACCCAAAAAAACGCTAAGTATTGTATAAATTAAGAAATTGATTAAGTTAGTACCTAATATAAGTGAGCCAAATAATGATATAAATACAAATGCGCAAGTAAATACTATGCTACTCATTAGAAATATGAACGCACCATATTTTTCATAGCTAGTTTTAATCCGCGCCATCTTAAGTTTTTGATCTAGTGGCGCAAAAATATATTTAGTTCGATCTATTACAGGTTTAAATATTTCATAAGATCTATCGTATATGTTTGCCATTTTATTGAGCGAGTATGTGGCGCTGATTAAGCGCAAAGATTGCGAATTATCTTGATGTGTTCGCGTTTATTTCATGTGAGTTTCTAGTTGTTGTGGATTAATATAATACATATGGATTAAGTTTGATACTGTTGCAAAGTCAGAGATCTTATTTTTTTGCATCCAAGTAAGAACTTTAACTCTGCGCATTAATTCCTGATGAAGTTCTTCTTGCGTTAGCCCGGATCTTTCACCAATCCGTTTTAGTATATAGCTATCTTTGCTATGGAAGGTGTCTTTTGCAGCATTCCATTCAAATACGGTGTTGGTTTTTAGGATCTTTTTTTCTACATCATAACCTTCAACTTCAATTATTTTATCGATTCTACGTATTAATTTATCTCCTTTACGCGTTTTCTCAATGAATATAATTAAGTCAAGGTTTTCTAAAAGTGAAACTGGTAAATCAATTGGTCTTGTTGTTAATCTGTCAATAACTGCATTGACATTATCTGCGTGTATTGTTGATAGTCCAGGATGTCCTGTCGACATTGCATGGAACAAAACATTTGCTTCTTTACCTCGTACTTCTCCAACTATTAAATAATCTGGACGTTGTCTTAATGCGGCAGTAAGTAAATCATACATGCTTACTTCACCATATCCTGTTGAGCCGAAGCCAGATCTAGTTACTTGTGGCATCCAGTTTGTGTGAGGTATTTGTAATTCTGCAGTATCTTCAATAGATACAATTTTTAGATTTGGTTCGATAAATAAAGATAATATATTCAGTAGCGTAGTCTTTCCTGTTGCAGTTGTACCTGATATTAATATCGATTTTTCTCTTTCAATTGCTAGCCATAAGTAAGCAAGCATTAGTGCGTTAGTAGTTCCATACGTGATCAAGTCTACAGGTGTTAATGGTGTATGGAAGAACTTACGTATGGTAAAATTGCTACCTCTACGAGCAATGTCCGTACCATATGTGATCTGTACTCTAGATCCATCTGGTAAAGTACCGTCAGTTAATGGAGATGCAATTGAAATTGTTTTGTTACACTTTTGAGCAAGTCGCATTGCAAAAGAATCTAATTCATCTTTTGTATCAAATTTAACATTAGTTCTTATTTCGCCATAAAGTGGGTTTCTGTGGTATATGTAGATTGGCAAGCCAACACCGTCGCAAGAAATATCTTCTATGTTTGGATCTCGCAGTATTGCATCAATTTTTCCTAGACCTACTGCTTCTCTGAAGATATGGTATTTTAATTTAATTGAGTCCGTTCCTTTTGGTTTGAAGTTTAGCATTTTCCAGATACCATCAATTTCTTTATTGATGTAGTGATATATTTTCTTTATATCGTCAGCTTTGCCTAAGTCGATCTCTAGCCTATCATGTAATTCTTCAACTGTGCGATCAATAACTTTTGTAAGTTTAGCATCTAGTTTTGGTTCTAGAATATTGTATTGAAGTTGATTTAGTTCGGGGTTATACATTATGTTTGCATGTGCTAACGGTATAACACCCATTTTAGTTGGTGTTTGAACAATGTTGTATGTTTCGTTTACACCACGTATCTGCGCTAAAACATCTTTCTTAAATGAAACATTATCTAATATTTGAGCAGGTATTGGCATTCGTGAGTTCGATGCGGGTGTTTCGCTGAGATTTATATGTGGTGCTGGAGTACTAGCTTGCATCTGTTGAGCAAAGTTATCGATAGAGATACCTTCTTCAGGTGGAGCATTAGTTATAATTGGTTCTTGCGCCTTTTTTTTAACATAACTAAACTGATTTGACTTAAGTTTACCTACCAATTTGTTAATGACTCTTTTTCGTTTACTTATCATCTTACCTCAATCTAGCTTGACTGCTACTAATCTAATATATATTTGATTAGCTAATATAAAAATATACTTGAAGTTTTAGGATATTCGGAGCTCATTGTTACTTGTATTGAATGTTAATGTAAGTTTTCTGTTCTGAGAATTTACAGAACCTGTGATGTTTGCTTCAGACCAGTATATATTATGTATCTCATAAATAGTATTACTCCCAGAAGCATGTAATATTATGCGAGTTTCATCCCCGATGATTTGATATTCTCTATCACCTAGTTTATGTGGTATGTTTGTTGTTTTAGCGATTATTTCATCTGAAGATGTTTGGTTTTCTAGTGCTTTGATTTCTATTGCAGTTTTTTCTATGTTTGCGAAAATGCTTTCAGATATGTAGCCACTTATTTCCGTAATACTGTCATCTCGAAAGTTAGATGATATTGAATAAGTTAATCCTAGAAAGACAACACCCATTAGGATGAAAAATGCCATATAAAATACACTTGTTTGCCCTTTGTTATTCATAAGATATAGGAAACAGTTAAATAATTTATATGCTTCGCTTTTTTGATAATTATGAAAATAAAAGAGTTCAAAGATATTTGTGAAGTTGTAGGTGTTTCGGGATATGAAGAACCTACTAGAAAAATGATAATCTCTCAGATTAAGAAACACGTTGATTCTGTTTATACAGATAATTTTGGTAATGTAATTGCTGAGAAAAAGGGATCTAAAAAAGGCCCAAAGATAATGTTTGCTGCACATATGGATGAACTGGGTATGGTTGTTACATATGTTGAGAAAGAAGGATATATTCGCTTCTGGAAGCTTGGTGGGATTGATACAAAAATCTTACTTGATCAAAACGTAATTGTACATGGTAAAAGACCTCTGCCTGGAGTGATTGCAATTAAGCCACCACACCTACAGAAGAAAGAAGAAGTTGATAAGGTTGTAAAGAAAGATGAGTTATTTATTGATATTGGAGCAAAAGATAAGAAAGAGATTGAAAAGCTCGGAATTGATAAAGGAACAGTCATTAGTTTTGAACCTAATTTCAAGGAACTTCTGAATGATACTTATTGTTGTAAGGCCGTTGATAATCGAGCTGGAGTTTTTACTCTTTTACAGACAGCTAAGGCTTTGAAAAAGGATTTTGCTGGAACTGTTTATTTTGTATTTTCAACGCAAGAAGAAACTGGTTGTAAGGGCTCTCGAACAGCAGCATTTAGAATCAATCCAGACCTAGCTTTGGTTGTTGATGTTTCAAATGCTGGAGATAATCCATATATTAAGCCAATTGAAAGTGAAGGAGCTCTTGGCAAGGGTGTATCAATAACCTTCATGGAAGCAGAAGGGCATGGCGCAATTATTCCACAGAAAGTTAGAAATTTTATGGTACAGACTGCTAAGAAAGCAAAAGTTCAGTATCAGATTGGTATGACTCAAGGTGGTATGACTGATGCTGCAGCAATCCAGCTGATACGTGAAGGTATTCTTGCTGGTGTCTATGGCCCACCGATGCGATATATGCATAGCACATCGGGGCTTATTATGAAAAAGGACATTGAAAGTACAATAAAGTATACTTTGGCGCTGATAAAAGAAGCACCAAAGTTCTTTTAAGAAAAATAAATGGCCTAGTGTCTAGGCCAAGTTGTCATTTTTGTTACGTCAGGTATTGTTCCAATTTCCTCCCTAAGTTTTTTAGGCCAGTCTTTTGGATCAAAGCCATATTGCGCGAGTATTGCTGCTACCCAGCGAGTAACACCAATACCAACACAACCAGTCCACAGAGTTTTGCCTTTGACTTCTTTAATGTGGAAGCCTTTGCAAAAGTGATCTCCGTGGACGTTGGTGCTGCCGATTGCTTTGAAAGCCTTGGGGTCGTTATAGTCTCCTAAGTAGGGGAACCATGCATCAAATTCATATGTCGGGACGCCTGGAAGGTCTGCATTTTGTTGTTCAACTCTTCGCCCTTCTAGGTAGAATGGATCATCTTGAACTTGCGTTTTCCAAATAATTCCATACTTATCCCCAAGTTTTTGTAGTGCTTTCGTAGCTTGGTTACGTATTTTTTCGCAGTTTTTTGGTGTGTCAATAAAAACAAGTTCAACTCTTTGGAACTCATTAACTCGTAAAAGACCTTTTACTCCACCACCTTCATTACGCCAAGTGTAGCCTGTTGCATCAAACATTTTTATTGGCAAGTCTTCAGTTCTAAGTTTCTCACCTGCTAACATCTGATAGAACGGTTCACACTGTGCCGGAGCAAGGTAGTGTGTTGGATCTTTTAGAAGTGGTTTAAGTGTTTTTATTGGCACCTTGTTGTGAATAACTGCTTCACATTTTACTTTTTCAAAAGCTTCTGGGTTTCTTTCTGGAGCACATACATAAAAGACACCATCCGGTAATCCTTCAATGTACTTGTTCTTTGCGAGAATTTCTACGGGCAAAAGCTTTGGAAACATTGCTTCTTGATATCCGATTTCTTCGGCAAGTTCCATTGCTTTACGCATAAAAAATCTGTAAAGCTTTGTAAATTGTGGCATGTAAAGCCATTGTCCACGAGCAGGCCATTCTTTAATCCATCCTTTTTTCAGAGCAACTGTTGCGGGATCTTCAAAGAACTTTGCAGTTCTTGTTTTTCCTTTAGCAACAATTGTTCCGGGAGGGATTGCAATTAAACCTTCCGCGATATCCATACCTTTTGCAGTCATACCTGTAATTAACTTAATAATTCTATCGAGCATTCCATTTGTAACGTCCTTAATGTTCATTGGTTCTAAGGCCACAGTTAGTTTGTTTTTTTTAAGTTTAGCTTCTTTAATTTCATCAAGTTCATTTAGTAACTTAAGATCTGCTTCAGTTTCCTGGATTAGTTCTAATGTTACATATAACTGGAAGTTCTTAGTTCCTATTTTTTCATTATGTAGTTTTTGTAGAAGCTCGTTTTTTATGTTAAGTAAAGCTACGTGCGCTTTGACTGCACCAGTTGTATTTACGTCTAGCGTTAACCAATTGTTTTTAATGTTCAAATTATCTAGTTTAACCGTACCTATTGCTTTGTATCTCTCTTGGAGGTCTTGGTCTTTTTCGATAATGAATTTAGCTAACGCTAACTTTAATTCCTTAGGCACTTTTCGTGCCAATTCTATTTTTGTTGTTATGTTATTTTTCATTTTATTACCTCATTTATTTTTGTGGTTTTACAAAGCGCCATGATAATTATGGCTAATGCTACTAGAACTCAAAAACCCCTAAAAAACTAGCCCCGAGCAAGAATATAATTACTCGGAATTGGAATTATTTATGACTAGAACTATTTCCGCAACTGTATTTTGGTTTGTTCTAACCATAAGTAACTTCCTCGATTTTTGTTTAAAAGCGTTTCCATAAGCAAAACGTTTATAAATAAGATTTTGATGTTATAGGTATGTTAGCAGAGATTGTAAAGAGTATAATGAAGTCAATCGCTCTAGCAGAAAGTTTCTCAGTTTCTAGTTCATCTAGTTCAATGTAAGCAGAACTATTTTTAGTTCTGCCAAAGGATTATTAACTAGAGTTGAGAAGAAAAAACAAAAGAACGCGCCGAGGTGGCACAACCTGGCACTGCGCGGGCCTTGAGAGCCCGTTTCCTTACGGATATGGGGGTTCGAATCCCTCTCTCGGCGTTCATAAATCCCTGTGAGGATACCCCAAAGCTTTGCTTTGTGTATATCCTTGCTTGCAAACTCGCCGGGATGGCACAACCTGGTACTGCGCGGCCCTGCTAAGGCCGTTTCCTTACGGATTTACGGGTTCAAATCCCGTTCCCGGCGTTCCATAACATAGAAAAAGTTAAATTAACTAACTGTGGTGAGATACTATGATAGATATTAACGTGTTCAGAAACGATGCGAAGTTGCTTCGTAAAAATATGAAGCAGCGTCATGAAAGTGACAAGATTGTTGATGATGTTATTGCATTAGATAATAACTGGAAAACAGTTCTTAAGAACGTTGAGCAGTTGAAAGCTAAGAGAAATACTGTTACTCGGGAAATTTCTCAGCTAAAGAAACAGAAAAAGAATGCAGATTCTAAAATCAAAAGTATGCGTAAGATTGGTGATGATATAAAAAAGCTAGACACCGAAGCTAAGCATTTTCTTAAGCAGAGAGTTGATTTACAGATGAGAACGCCAAATCTTTTGTATGCTTCTGTTCCGTTTGGGAAGGATGATGAAGATAATGTAGAATTGCGAAAAATAGGTAAAGTACCTAAGTTTAATTTTACACCAAAAGGACATGTTGATGTTGCACCTGCTTTAGGTTTTGATCCAGAAAGAGCTGCAAAAGTGGCAGGAGCGGGTTTTAATTACTTGACAGGTGACCTCGCACTTCTTGATCAAGCAATACAAAAGTTTACAATTGATTTTCTATCTAAGAAAAAGAAGTATACATTAGTTCATCCACCACTTATGATGAATCGGAAGTCTTACTCTGGTGTAACTGATTTAGGTGATTTTGAAACTGTTATGTATAAAATTGAAGGTGATGATTTATATTTAATTGCAACATCTGAGCATCCAATGGCTGCGATGTATGCTGATGAAGTTCTTGATAAAAAGCAACTTCCAATTAAGTTCTGCGGTTTTTCACCTTGTTTCAGAAGAGAAATTGGAAGCCACGGTAAGTATGCAAAAGGTCTCTACCGTACACATCAATTTTACAAAATTGAGCAATTCATTTTTTGTGAACCAAAAGATTCTCCAAAATATCATGAAGAACTTCAGAAAAATGTGGAGCAACTTTACAAGGAATTAGAGATACCGATACGAGTTGTTAATGTTTGTACTGGAGATATTGGAACTGTTGCAGCTAAAAAGTACGATACTGAGGGATGGTACGCCGATGGAAAGTATAGAGAATTAGGTTCAAACTCAAATTGTACAACTTATCAATCTGTTCGATTAAATATCAAATATCAAGATGGTTCTGAAAAGAAACACGTTCACACACTGAATAATACAGCAATTGCAACTGGAAGAACTATGATCTGTTTAATTGAGAGCCACCAGCAAAAAGATGGTTCTGTAAAGATTCCAAAAGCACTTTGGAAGTATACTGGATTCAAAGTAATTAAACCAAAGAAGAAGTAATTTTTTATCTCTTCTTTTTATCTCATTATAATGAAAATATTAGCCGTCGCTGACCTTCATGGGCAAGAGAAATCTTACTTTAAATTGTCAAGTTTAGTTAAGAAAAATAAACCCGATTTGATAATCTCTGCCGGAGATCATACTTGGTTTGGTGAAGATGAAAAAAAGATGCTTAAGAAGTTAGATTTTGGCATCCCTGTTCTTTTGCTTCCCGGTAATCATGAGATACCTGCAGCAACCCAAAAAGCTGCAAAAGGTATGAAACATATTGTCTGGCTTCACAAAGGTGCTTACGAAGTAAGTGATGTTTTGGTTCTTGGTTGTGGTGAAGGTGGCTTTGGTGTAGGTAACTACGATTTTGAAAAATCAAAAGCATTTTTTGTAACGTCTATGAAAAAACATGAAGGTAAAACAATACTTGTGACACATGAACCTCCGTTTGATACAAAAGCAGATGAGATTATGCCTGGCAGTCATGTTGGTTCTAAAAGTTTGAGAAATTTTATTAAGGAAACTCAACCAGATATTCATATTTGTGGTCACATTCATGAGTCTGCTGGAGCTATGTCTAAGCTAGGAAAAACATTAGTTATTAATGCTGGACCAAAAGGAAAGATTATTGAAGTTTGATGTTCTAGTTTATCTATGAAAATATTAGCAGCCGGTGATCTTCATGGAGATATAAATGCCGCAAAAAAGTTAGCAGAGACGGCTAAAAAAGAGAAAGTAGATCTCGTGGTTCTTTCTGGGGATCTTACTTATGGTGAAGTTTCAACAAAAGGCCTGATCGGTCCTTTCAAAAAAGCAAGGCAAAAAGTCCTAATCTTACCGGGGAACCATGAATCTCCTGCAACAACTGGAGCTTTAGCAGAAATATATGATGTTATAGATTTACATGGTTATTCTATACGGGTTGGTGATGTGGGTATTTTTGGAGCAGGGTCAGCTAACATTGGTATCTTTCAGTTAGATGAGTCAGAGATTTTTGATTTGTTAAAGAATAGTTTCAAGAAAATTAAATCTGCAAAAAAGAAAATAATGGTAACTCATTGCCATCCCGATAAGACTTTAATGTCGAAGATGGGTGCAGCACAGATTCCCGGATCCAGTGGTGTCTCTGATGCAATCAAGAAGTTTAAACCAGATATTGCTATCTGTTCACATGTTCATGAAGCAGAAGGTATTGAGGAAAAGATTGGTAAGACTCGCCTGATTAATGTTGGTAAAAAAGGCAAGATTATTGAGATTTAAGTAAATAGTAAACGTTTAAAGTTGATTTTTTGAGTAGTTACATGAATAAAGTAACCCTTAATGCGAACTTGCTCGAAAAGTTTAGCAAAAAACTCACTGAATTAGAGCATATTCTAGTGGATTGGGAACAAGTTGGTCCTTCTAAAAAAAGAAAAGATACTGAGGACAATTATTATCGAATCAAAGACGAATTGCGAGACATTTTTGAAGTTGTTATTTTCTTTGAGCGTAATTCTGAAATTATACCTGAAGATTTAAGACTGAAATATTTATTGATTCTTACTCAGGGTGCAGGACAAGCTACTGCTGGTAGTGAATTTAGTGCTAATCCCCTACCAATTGAACTTTATATGTAGAAACTATTATATATTTCTTTCAACGTTTTTATTATGGTAAAAAATTATAGTTTGAGTGGATCTGATAAAAGAGCAGTAAATAAGATGATTGATAAAGTGGATAAGCATCTAGATAGTTTGAGGGGAAAGGAAATTAGTTCAATAAAGAGATATGATAAGCTTAAAAGTTTGATGGGTAGTTTGCGAAGCATAGCTCAACGGGAAAATCTGCCAGAGTTAGTAGTTAGATTTGATAAAGAGATAGAAGACTTACAGCAGATGGAAAAGATTAAGTTTAGTGTTGCAAAACACGATAACGTGCTTAGTAATTTAAATGAACACCTTCGAATTAAATAAAAACTCTTATATGTCTTCTTTTTAGTTAGTACTATATGCAATTAATTATCGCAGAGAAGCCATCTGCATGCCAAAAGATAGCTGATGCTCTTGGTGGAGCTAAGCAGAAGAAAGTAGGAACTGTTTCTTGGTTTGAGATTCCAGATAAGAAAATTATCGTTGCTTCTGCAGTAGGTCATCTTTATGGTTTGAGAACTCCTAGCCGAGGTTGGCCTCTTTTTGATGTTGAATGGAAGCCAACACATGAGACTTCCAAAAGTTCTGCATTCACAAAAAAGTATCTAACTGTTCTTAAGAAAGTCGCAAAGAGATGTGATGAATTTGTTGTTGCAACTGACTTTGATGTTGAAGGAGAGGTTATTGGCCTCAATATAGTGCGTTTTGTTTGTAAGAAGAAAGATGCTCAACGAATGAAGTTCTCTACTATGATGAAAGATGATTTGATTGATGCATATAAAAATCGCATGAATACTCTGGATTGGGGACAAGCTAGAGCTGGAGAAACTCGTCACGCATTAGATTGGTATTATGGTATTAATCTTTCAAAGGCTGCGATGGCAGCAGTTTCTCAAGCAAAGAATCGTTATGTTCCACTTTCTATTGGTCGTATTCAAGGTCCATCTTTAGCTCTTTTAGCTGAAAGAGAGCGCGAGATAAAAGCATTCAAACCAGTTCCTTATTGGCAAATATTTGCTGATGTTCAGATAAAAAAAGCCACCTTCGAAGCGATTCATTTTGAAGATAAGTTTTGGGATGAAACAAAAGCCAAACAAATCTTTGCTAAAGTTAAGGATAAGCCCGCAAAAATTGATGCAATCAAGAAAACCAAGCAAGCAGTTTTACCACCATTTCCATTTGACTTAACATCACTTCAGATTGAAGCTTATCGTTGTTTTAAGATTTCTCCAAAACGAACTTTGGTTGCTGCGCAGGCACTTTATACTAATGCATATATTTCTTACCCACGAACAAGTTCGCAAAAGCTACCCACTAAGTTGGGTTTTAAGAAAATACTAAACAATCTAGCTAAGAATGGTAGGTATACAAAGACTGCTAAGCAAGTTTTAATGACTCGCTTAAAGCCAAATGAAGGTAAGAAGTTTGATGCAGCCCATCCTGCGATATATCCTACGGGAAAAGTTGCAGTTGCTCTTGCTGATGATGTATCAAAAGTTTATGATCTTATTGTGAAGCGGTTTTTTGCAGTGTTTGGTATTGCGGGAGAACGTGAAAGTACAAAAATTGGTCTGATGATTGAGCAAGAGCCTTTTGTGATGAGTGGAATCATTACAACAAAACTTGGTTGGCAAGAATGGTATATGCCCTATGCTCGTAAAAAAGAATTAGAACTTCCAGTTCTTAAGATCGGAGATACTTACAATCAGAAAACTCGCTTTA
>Ga0233431_1000874_pt1 | contig 58853 bp, 53 predicted proteins | sample SI_118_April2016_FD_179867 | JGI IMG/M metagenome (GOLD analysis project Ga0233431, IMG submission 179867) | Seawater microbial communities from Saanich Inlet, British Columbia, Canada - SI_118_April2016_200_MG | ecosystem: Environmental > Aquatic > Marine > Inlet | place: Canada: British...
TATTTTAAATTCTTCTGTATATCTGGGAGGCATAATTTTTCCTTTTATAATTTAAATAATGATTCTATCATTATTATTTGTAAATTAAAAGAATAAATTTTTGTCTACTTTTTAGGGGTCATTCCAAACAGATGTAGAAATATTTTTAATTCACTTTGACTAAATATATTACTAGCTTGTAATAACTTGTTTGGTATTTGTAATAACAAAGGTAATCCTTTTATTATTAATTATAAGAAATAAATAATATTTACATTTAGAATAATTAGAGATTTTATATTTTATTAGTTCTATATATTTACTATATCATCAAATACTATTAAGATAAAAGCTAAAATATTTACTAAATAATACAAGATATTTATCATAGATAGTTCAACATTGTTGATAGTGTAATCTCTTCATATGCAAAAGAAGTTATAAAGTAATAAAGTTAAATAGTATCAAAAGAAGTAATATATAATTTTGCTTGAGATGATTGAGGTTTAGTTTTATTATAATTAAAACTGTATATGATAAAATGGCTATATGGATAATAAAGAAAAAGCAGTTATAAAAGCTGTAATTGAAACTCTTATGAAAGATAGACAAAAAGAATTTTCTATAAATGCTAATAAATTTGCAATGTTAAGAGAAAATCATCGAAATCATCATTTACTTTCTGATTTGGAAAAAGAACTTATTAGTAAAAAGAAAAATGATTTAATTAGTGAATTTGATAATACAATTAAAAAGTTAAATGAATTATTGGATTTAGAAGATAGAAGTTTAGATGTAAAAGAGTTTGAACTTAATATTAAAGAGATTCAGGATAAAAAATATATTAATGTAAAAGAATTTCAACTAGTATATGGATATAGTCCAGAATGGCAAAAAAATAGAAGAAGTAGAATGTATAATACTCTTCCATATATTCAAACTGTAGAGGGTGGAAAGATAACATATAATGTTAAAGATGTTAATATTTGGTTTGAAAATGAAAATATAGTATTATAAGGTGTATGAAAAAGTGTATAAAATGAAATTAAGTTATGTTAAAAATGCCTTATATAGTATGATTGAAGAATTAAAAAGTAGAAGTGTGGTATATGCATAGATGATAGAGGTAAATGAAGTATTTGGACCAACGATACAAGGTGAAGGTAAAAGAATAGGAAACCCATCTGTATTTGTAAGATTTGGTCGATGCAATATGAGTTGTACAGGGTTTGAAGTAGAATATGAAACACCAAGTGGAATTAAGAAATTTTCATGTGATAGTTATCATGCTTCAGATAGTGCTTTTTCAGATCAATGGGATAGGTATGAATCCTCAAAACCTTTAATTGAAAGAGTAAATAAAATATTACCTAATTATAAGGTTGATATTGTCTTAACTGGTGGAGAACCTCTTCTTTATTGGAAAGATGAAGAGTTTCAAAAATTTATGAAATATTACATTGACCATGGATATCATATTACGATTGAAACAAATGGATCGTTAGATATTAATTTAATACACGATTGGCAAAAGAAAATATTATTTTCTATTAGTGTAAAATTAAGTAATAGTGGAGAATCTGTTAAAAAAAGACTTAATATAAAGAGTCTAACAAATATGATTAATTTTGCAGATGAATCTTATTTGAAATTTGTAGTGGATAAATTATTTTTATCTAAAGCACAAGAAGAAATAGATAATATTTTAAATGATATTCCTAGTGTTGAGGTATATTTAATGCCATTAGGTGATACTGCAGATATTATTGATAAAAATAGTTTATCGGTAATTGAAATGGCTATAAATAATGGATTTAAATATTCAGATAGATTACATATACGAGTATGGAATAATAAAAGAGGCGTTTAGCAAAAAGGATTTTTATGAAGTTTACAGGAAAAAATGTATTAGTAACAGGTGCTAGTAAAGGTATTGGAGCTACAGTAGCAAAAGTATTAGCAGATTATGGATTAAAAGTATGGATTAACTATAGAAGTAAGCCTGAATTAGCTGATGCAGTAAAAGATGAGATTGAAGCAGCTGGTGGAACTGCTGCAGTTATTAAAGGTGATGTATCAGTTGAAGCAGATTGGAAAGATATGATTAAGACAATAGTTGATTCAGATGGTTCAATATCTTATCTTGTAAATAATGCTGGTATTACAAAAGATAAATTAGCAATTAGAATGTCAGTTGATGATTTTGATGATGTAATTAATGCAAATTTAAAGTCAACATTTATTGGCTGTAGAGATTCTTTAAAAGCTATGAGTAAAAAGAAGTTTGGTGCGGTTGTAAATATCTCTTCTATTGTGGGTGAAATGGGAAATCCTGGTCAAACAAATTACAGTGCTAGTAAAGGTGGAGTTAATACTATGACTAAAGCTTTTGCAAAAGAAGCAGCACCTAGAGCAATTAGATTTAATGCAGTAACTCCAGGATTTATTAGAACTGATATGACTGATGAGTTAAAACAAGAAGTAAAAGATGAATATACAAGAAATATTCCATTAGGTAGATTTGGAGAAGCACAAGAAGTTGCAGATGCAGTTGCGTTTCTTTTAAGTGATGGTGCTACTTATATTACCGGTGAAGTATTAAAAGTAAATGGTGGCCTTTATACATAACTTTAAAAAAGATATGATATAATATCGTCACAATAACACAAAAAGGAACAAATATGTTAGATAAAGTAATAGAAGTTGTAGTTGATCAATTAGACTGTGATGCAGCAGAAGTTAAAGAAGATTCAAAGTTTATTGAAGATTTAGGTGCAGATTCTCTTGACGTAGTAGAGTTAGTAATGGCTTTAGAAGAAGAATTCGATATTGAAATTCCTGATGAAGATGCTGAAGGTATCTTAACTGTTAAAGATGCATTAAACTACATCGAAAATAACAAATAGTCAATATTTTGACGAAGGTAAGTGATAAATATATCACTTACTTTTTTTATTAATGTAAAATAATGCTAATTATAGCTTAGTATTATTTTATTTTAATTTTACTCAAAAATTCAGGAGAAGCACAATATGCAAAGAGTTGTAATCACAGGTTTAGGAATGATAAATTCACTAGGACACAATGTAGAAGAATCTTTTAAAGCTATCGTAGATGGTCAAACAGGGATTGATACAATCACATTATTTGATCCATCAGCTTTTTCAGCTCAAATTGCTGGAGAAGTAAAGAATTTTGACCCTGCTGCAATTATGGGTAAAAAGGAAGCTAAAAAAGCAGATAGATTTATTCAACTTGGTATTCATGCTTCACAAGAAGCGATGGAAGACGCAGGACTTGTAACGGACAATAAAGTTAGCGAAGATATTGCTAATGAATTTGGTATTGTATCTGCTTCTGGTATTGGTGGATTACCAAATATTGAAAAAAATTCTATAGTGTGTAGTACTAGAGGACCTGGAAAAATATCACCATTTTTTATACCATCATCACTTGTAAATATGCTTGGAGGATTTGTAACAATTCAACATAATTTAAAAGGACCAAACCTTTCTGTAGTTACAGCTTGTGCTGCTGGAACACATGCTATTGGTGAGGCTTATAAAACAATTGTACTTGGTGGAGCATCAAAAATGTTAGTAATTGGAGCAGAGTCTGCAGTTACGGGAGCTGGTATTGGTGGTTTTGCGGCAATGAAAGCTTTATCTACACGAAATGATGATCCTAAAACAGCATCAAGACCATTTGATAAAAATAGAGATGGTTTTGTAATGGGTGAAGGTGCTGGTGCATTAGTAGTTGAAAGTTTAGAATCAGCACAGGCAAGAGGTGCAAAAATTTATGCTGAATTAATTGGCTTTGGTGAAAGTGGTGATGCGAATCATATTACAACACCAACACAAGATGGTCCATTAAGAGCTATGAAGGCTGCATATAATATGGCTAAGAAAAATAATGGTGGAGAATTACATGTTGATTATGTAAATGCACATGGTACAAGTACTCCAGTAAATGATAAAAATGAAACAGCTGCATTAAAAGAGCTATTTTCAGGAAATCAAGACTGTCCACCTGTAACATCTACTAAAGGTCAAGTTGGCCATTGTTTAGGTGCTGCTGGATCAATAGAAGCAATTATTGCTATTAAAGCTATGCAAGAGGGAATTATTCCTCCAACAATTAATCAAGTAGAATCTGATGAAAATTGTGATTTAGATTATGTACCAGATACAGCAAGACAAGCTGACTTAAATGTAGTTATGTCTAATTCATTTGGTTTTGGTGGTACAAACGGTGTTGTAATTATGAAAAAGTTTACAAACTAATTATAAATAATTTAGGATAATTTATGGCAACTTATTTAGATTTTGAAGAGAACTTACAGAGAATAGAAGAAGAAATAATTGTTGCAAAAACAAAAGCGGATGAATATGCCGTAGCTACATTAGAAAAAAAACTTCAAGCAGAAGTTGAAAAAACATATGGAAATTTAGACGATTTTCAAAAACTAAAACTTGCTCGTCATATTGATAGACCTTATGCTTTAGATTATATAAGAGCATTGCTTACTGATAAATATGAAATACATGGTGATAGACATTTAGCAGATGATGCAGCTATGTTATGTTACTTTGGTCATATTGGTGATCAAAAGGTACTAGTTATTGGTGAACAAAAAGGTCGTGGTGTTAAAAACAAAATTAAAAGAAATTTTGGTATGCCAAATCCTGAAGGATATAGAAAAGCTTTAAGAGCAGCAAAATTAGCAGAGAAATTTAGTATTCCTATTGTAATGCTAGTGGATACTCCAGGTGCATATCCTGGAATTGGTGCAGAAGAAAGATCTCAAAGTGAAGCTATTGCTAAAAATCTTTTTGAATTTAGTGATCTTGATACAATTACAATCTCAATTGTAATTGGTGAAGGTGGTTCTGGTGGAGCATTAGCTATTGGAGTTGCAGATAAATTATCAATGATGAGATATAGTGTATATTCTGTAATCTCACCAGAAGGGTGTGCTGCAATTTTATGGAGTGATCCAGCAAAAGTTGAAACTGCTGCTCAAGCACTTAAGATAACACCAACTGATCTTAAAGAGATGAAACTTATTGATGATATTATTAATGAACCATTAATTGGAGCTCATAGGCAGAAAAAAGAAGCATTTAAAGCTGTTGGTGATTATATAATTGATAGTATTAATGAACTTAAATTATTATCTGTAGAAGAAAGAAAAGAAAAAAGATATGAAAAACTTATGACGCTAGGAAGTTTCGAATAGAAAATTAGAGACCTTACTTAATTTAAAGTAAGGTATTCTTTTTTGTCTAGTCTATAAATCTTTTTGTTAAACCAGAATAGTTTTCTATTCTTCTATCCCTTAAAAATGGCCATATTCGTCTAATATTTTCACTATTGGTATAATTGATTTCACTATAAAGTATACTCTCATCTATATTATTTGCTTGTATTGTTATATCACCTTGTGCATCACATACAAATGAGTTTCCCCAGAATCTTATACCATCTAGTACATTTGAATTGTCTTTTTCAAAACCAACTCTATTTACACTTATTAGAGGAACTCCATTTGCTATTGCATGTGATCGTTGTATAGTAATCCATGAATCTATTTGTCTTTGTTTCTCATCTTTAGAATCTTCATCAAACCAACCAATAGCAGTTGGATAGATAAGAACCTGGGCACCTTTTAAGCATATTAGTCTTGCGGCTTCTGGATACCATTGATCCCAACATATTAAAACACCTAATTTACCAACAGATGTAGAAATTGGTTCAAATCCAATATCTCCAGGTGTAAAATAAAACTTTTCATAAAATCCAGGATCATCAGGTATATGCATTTTTCTATATTTTCCAGCAATTGAACCATCTTTTTCAAATACGAATGCTGTATTATGATAAAGGCCTGCAGCTCTTTTTTCAAAAAGTGAAGTTACTAATACAATTTTATTTAATTTTGCAATATTTGCCCAAAATTTTATATCTTCTAAATAGTTATTTGCATAATCAAAATAATCTGTATTTTCACTTTGACAGAAGTATTCATTTTGATGTAGCTCTTGCAACACAACTAACTGTACACCATTTGATGATGCTTCTTCTATCATTGATACAGTTTTGTCAATAGTATTAATTTTACTACCATGGTATGATTGTTGGATTAGTGCAGTTTTAATTTTAGACAATTATGCTCCTATTGAATAATTTTATTTTTTGAACTATTAGAACTATGATAAATTATAACATTATATTTTTTAGCATAGTATTTTAGTAATAAGTTTTGAAGAGTTGGTTCTATTGAAGGTGTAAACCATGCATTGTTAGATGTAGCAATTATAAATGATGTATCAAGCTTATTAAAAATTTTATCTGTAGTAGCTTCATAACAAATTGCATTTCTAAAGTTAATGCCATTAATATTAAATGTAGTAGGTTCTAGTGCAACAGAATAATCTCTTGCACCATTATAGAAGTAAGCATTAATTAAATCTCTTAGTATTTTTGGTAGTGGAATAGACTCACCAAATGGAACTAATACAACTTTTCTTGCAATTTTAATATTTCCATTTTTAAACATATATGTAGTATTAAAATATTGATTATTTTCAAATTCAAGTGCACCAGTAATTATAGTAGTTTTTTTACTTTTATTTTTTAATATATTTATTAAGGGAATATTTTTATTAAGTGGTAGTGGAAATATAGTTTCTGGTAAAATAACTAATTCAAAATCATTTTTTATAGCATAATCTATATTATTTAAATTTTCTTCAATTAGTACATCTCTATAGCTTTTCAGCCATTTAGTTTCTTGACTAATATTATACTGTGGTTGATATATTTTTATATTAGGTAATTCTATTATTGTTTGAGTATATGAAATAGCGAAGAGGAGAAGAGTTAAAATATAAACTCTTTTATAATAAATAAATAAAGCAAGAGTAGTTATTATTATTAAAAAATCTAGCTTTTCAATACCGAAAAAACTATTTATAAATATTACTTCTGGCTTAAACCAATTAAATCCGAAAGGATGAATAAAACTTAATGAGAAAATAGCAAAAGTACGGTAAATAATGTGTGGATAAATAGCACTTAAATAAAACAATAAACCATATATTATTCCTATAAATATTAAAATTATAGGAATTAGATATATAAGGTCATAGTATATGAAACTATATCCTATCCACCAAAACCATAATAGTCCAATAAAAAATCCAATAAAAAATAGTTCTTTTTTTGACATAGTTAATAAAAAATAAATACTAACTAACCCTGTTATTGAATTAATAAAGATATTTCCTATATTAAAGTATTCAAAATATATAGATGATGAGAATAATAATGCAATGAAAAAACTTTTTAAAATAACCATTTTATATTTTAACATAATATCCATATCTAAAGTGTGATTTGGATAAAATATCTAAAATTAGAGACAAGGAAGTCATATGGACGGAAATTTATTAGGATCATTATTACCACTTATTGTATTATTTGCAATATTTTATTTTTTAATTATTAAGCCACAGCAAAAACAAGCACAAGAGCATAAAGATATGATGGCATCACTACAAAAAGGTGATACTATTGTGATAAGTGGCGGAGTTGTAGTTGAAATTAAAAAGATTGAAGAAGAGTTTTATATTGTTAAAAATATTGATGGATCAGAAATGAAAATTGCTAAAGACTATATTGCTGCAAAGTTAGATAAATAGAAAACTATGAGAATATTTAACTATAGATTAGTAATATTTACATTAAGTTTACTCTTTGGTGTGATATTTTCTATTCCATCATTTATGCAAACAGATAGTGGTAAGAAAATATCTTTAGGGCTTGACCTACAAGGTGGATTACATATGCTTCTTGGTGTTCAAACTGAAGAAGCAGTTGTGTCAAAAATTAAATCTACCGCTGCAGCTGTTAAATATCATTGTGATGATGAATCAATATTAATTGAAGATTTAATTATTGAAAGAGATAGCTTTTCATTTATACTTTTAGATGAAGATGAAGTAACAAATTTGGATGAAATGCTTAGTACTGTTAGAGGTTTGGATATATTAAAAACAGAAGAACTTGTATATACTATTAAATTAGGTCAACCAGAAATTGAGCTTACAAAAGATATGGCTGTTTCTCAAGCAGTTGAAACAATTAGAAATAGATTAGATCAATTTGGACTAGCTGAACCTACGGTTATTAGACAAGGTAAAGAAGATATAGTTGTTCAATTACCAGGTATTAAAACTGCTCAAGAAGAACAAAGAGCCAGAGAATTAATTGCAAAGCCTGCAAATTTAGAAATGATGACTATTGATGAAAAAATGGCTGATCAAGTTTATACTTTATCTCCTGAAAAGATAAAAGAATTAGGAGATGTTGTACTTCCTCATCAAAGTGATTCAGAGAAAAAATATCTTTTAAAAGCTATACCTGTATTAACAGGATCTCAAATTATTGATGCTAGAGTTGCTTTTGATCAAGGAAACCAACCAATTATTAATTTTAAATTAAATGCAATTGGAGCTAAAATTTTCGGTGACTTTACAGGAAAAAATGTTGGTGCAAGACTTGCAGTTGTGTTAGATGGTAAGGTTTACTCTGCTCCTGTTATTCGTGAAAGAATTGGTGGAGGAAGTGGACAAATTTCTGGTGGATTTACTATAGATGAAGCAGGAAATGTTGCAATTGCATTGAGAAGTGGAGCATTACCTGCACCTGTTGATATGTTAGAAAAAAGAAGTGTAGGACCAAGTTTAGGTGCTGACTCAATTAAATCATCAATGATAGCATTAATTTCTGGGTTTATACTAGTATTTATCTTTATGATTATCTATTATGGATATGCAGGAATTATTGCAAATATTGCATTAATGGCAAATATATTTATTATTATTGCAGTAATGGCAATGTTTGGTGCTACACTTACATTACCAGGTATGGCAGGTATTGTATTAACTGTCGGTATGGCTGTAGATGCTAATGTTATTATTAGTGAAAGAATTAGAGAGCTTTTAAAACAAGGTGTTTCAATTTCTAGATCTATTGAAGATGGTTATAAAAATGCGATGAGAGCAATTTTAGATGCAAATATTACTACACTACTTGTTGCAGTAATTTTATATGCATATGGTACAGGACCAATTAAAGGTTTTGCTATTACAATCTCTATTGGTATATTAGCATCAATGCTAACAGCTATTTTAGGTACTCATGGTGTTTATGAAGCATTATTACCAAAGATACAAAAAAGTAAAAATTTAAGAAAATGGTTTGGTATTAAATAATGGAAATTTTTAAATCAGAAAAAACATATAATTTTATGGGAAAAAGAATTCCATTTTTAGGTCTATCTTTATTTTTAGTACTAGCCTCTATTGGACTTATATTTACAAAAGGTCTTAATTTAGGTGTTGATTTTTCAGGTGGTACGATAGTTCAAGTACAATATGAAAATGCAGCACCCATTTCAAAGATTAGAGATGAATTATCTAAAACTACAAAATATTCAAAAGTAAATGTTACAAAATTTGGTAGTGACCAAGAAGTGATCTTAAAAATACCTACATCAACTAATTCTATAAGTGTAGATATCGGAGATGAAATTAGAGGTATTTTAAAACCAACTGGAAACTTTGAAATTAGAAGAGTTGATATGGTTGGTCCAAAAGTTGGTGGAGAACTAAAAGAAAAAGGATTAATGGCTCTAAGTTTAGCGTTGTTAGTAATTTTAGTTTATGTATCATTTCGATTTGAGTGGAGATTTGCAATTGCATCAATCTTAGCACTTATCCATGATATAACTATTGCACTTGGTGTAATTGCTTTATTCCAAGTGGATGTAAATCTTGATATTTTAGCAGCAATTTTAACAATTTTAGGATATTCATTAAATGATACTATTATTGTCTTTGATAGAATTAGAGAAGGTGTTCAAACATCAAAAGAAAATGATCTTGATTTAGTTGTAAATGAATCAGTATCAAAAACTTTAAGTAGAACAACACTTACATCATTAACTACATTCTTTGTTGTATTTACACTATTTATATTTGGTGGAGAGATTATTCATGGATTTAGTTTTACATTATTAATTGGTGTAATTGTAGGTACTTATTCATCTATTTTCGTTGCAGCTACAATACTAGTACAACTTAAATTCTCTATATCAAACTATAGACAAAATGAAGCTGAGAAGTTAAAACAAAAGCAAGAAAAAGACAGAATGAGAGCAATGTACGAACAGGGTACAGTTTAAATAAAGGGGTAAAGATGGATTGGGGTAAAGTAATATATATATTCTTCTCATTAATGAGTTTAACAACAACAGCAGGATTCTTATATTATCACGAGCCTGTAGCATTATTTATAGCGGCAGGGGTAAATGTAATATCTACAATATTAAAAATTGGGGTAAGAAATTTACTAGCTACAGAGTTACTTGCAAGTTCACTTGTTGCTGACTTACATCTTATTCCTGCATTTGTAGTTTTAACATTTACAGGTAATGTAGAGTTTGCCGTAGCATTAGCAATAGGTGCAGTTGTAGCAAATGTTTATTCAATAGCAGTATCATTAATTGAAAGTGCTAAACATAAATCAGATATAAGTGAGTATTAATGGAATATTGTCCACAAGAAATTGAGCAAAAATGGCAAGGATACTGGGATACAAATAATAGTTTTGAGCCAGAATCTGAAGATAGTAAAAAAGAAAAAAAATATATATTAAGTATGTTCCCATATCCTAGTGGAAGGATACATATGGGTCATGTACGAAATTACTGTCTTGGCGATGCATTTGCTAGACATTTTAGAAAAAATAACTTTAATGTTCTTCATCCTATAGGTTGGGATAGTTTTGGAATGCCTGCAGAAAATGCAGCTATTAAACATAAATCACATCCTAAAAAATGGACTTATGAAAATATAGATTATATGGAAAAAGAACTTTCTGGATTAGGATTAAGTTTCTCTAAAACTAGAAAGTTTGCTACAAGTGATGAACTATATACCAAATGGGAACAAGAGTTTATCATTAAAATGTATGAAGAAGGTATTTTATACAAAAAATCTACTACTGTAAACTGGTGTGAACCTTGTCATACAGTTTTAGCAAATGAGCAAGTTGAAGATGGTTGTTGTTGGAGATGTGATACTGAAGTTGAACAAAAAGAGATGCCTGGATATTATGTAGCTATTACAAAATATGCTCAAGAATTACTTGATGATTTAGATGATCTTGAAGGTCAATGGCCATCACAAGTTTTAACAATGCAAAAAAACTGGATAGGAAGAAGTGAAGGTTTAGAATTTGACTTTGAACTAAGTCCTGCATCAAAAGAAAAGCTTGGTGGAAATTTTGATAAATATACAGTATTTACTACAAGACCTGATACTATTTATGGAGTAAGCTATTCGGCACTTGCGTCTGAACATGAAATAGTGAAATATTTAGTTAAAAATAATTTGTTAAGTGAAGATAAAATATCTCAAATAAAAGAGATGTCAAAATTAACTGATAGAGATAGAGCTACAGAAGAAAAAATTGGTTTAGATTTAGGTATTACTGTTATTCATCCACTTACAAAAGAAGAGATTCCTGTATGGACAGCAAACTTTGTATTGGCTTCATATGGTGGAGGTGCAGTTATGGCTGTACCTGCTCATGATCAAAGAGATTTTGAATTTGCACAAAAGTATGATTTAGATATTAAAATAGTAATTGATACTCCAGATGGTATTATTAAACTTGAAGAAGCATATACTGATAATGGTGAGCTTGTTGATAGTGGTGAATTTACAAAGCTGAAAAATACAAAAGCTAAAAAGCAAATTATTTATCATTTTGAACAAAATGGATTAGGGTCTAAAAAAGTTAATTATAAATTAAGAGACTGGGGTGTTTCAAGACAAAGATACTGGGGCGCACCAATTCCATTTGTTCATTGTGAATCTTGTGGATTAGTTCCTGAAAAAGCCGAAAATTTACCAGTGGCACTACCTGAAGATGTAGAAATTACAGGGGAGGGTAATCCTTTAGATAACCATCCTACTTGGAAACACTGTTCTTGTCCAAAATGTGGAGAAAAAGCTATTAGAGAAACTGATACATTAGATACCTTTGTACAGTCTTCATGGTATTTTTTAAGATATGCTACAAATCCTAATAAATGGGAAGAGTGTGGAATTTCTAAAGAAGATACAAATTACTGGATGGATGTTGATCAATATATTGGTGGTATTGAACATGCTATTTTACATTTACTTTATGCAAGATTCTTTACAAAAGCACTAAATACTTTAGGATATGTCAATTCTAAAGAACCTTTTAAAAACTTACTTACTCAAGGTATGGTTTTAAAAGATGGTGCAAAAATGTCAAAATCTAAAGGAAATGTAGTTGATCCAGATGCTATTGTAAGTAAATATGGTGCAGATACTGCAAGATTATTTATGATGTTTGCGGCACCTCCTACAAAAGAACTAGAATGGAATGATAGTGCAGTTGAGGGTTCATATAGATTTATTAGAAGGTTTTATGAATCAAGTGTTAAATGTGGTAGCGAGGTAAAAACTTCACTAGTTAATATTGATCACTCATCTTTGTCAAAAAATGAAAAAGAAGCTAGAAAAAAAGTTTATGAAGCATTAGAAAAAGCTAATGAAGTAATGAATAAAACTTATGCCTTTAATACTTTAATTGCATCATCTATGGAAGCATTAAATGCGTTAAATAAGCAAGACTCACAGGATGTATGGAGTGAAGGATATTATATTCTAACAAATATTTTAGAACCAATAATTCCACATGCATGTTGGGAAATAAGTGATAAATTATTTGAAAAAGTAAATTTTTCTCAAACTATTGAAGTTAAAAAAGAAGTTTTTGTACTTGACAGTATCTCTATTGGTGTAAGTATTAATGGTAAAAAAAGAGCAGAGATTGAAGTGTCTCCAGATGCTACAAAAGATGAAATATTAACTCTTGCTAAAGAACATGAGAATGTTCTAAAATGGATTGATGGTAAAGAACTTATTAAAGAGATCGTAGTACCTAAAAAACTTGTTAACTTAGTAGTAAAAGGTTAGGCTATGAATAAACTAATATTAATAATTTTGAGTATATTTGTATTTTCTGGATGTGCTGGATATAAGCCATCTTCTTATTATACAAAGCAAGAGATATCTAAAAAGGTATTTGTAAAATTAAATATTAATATTAGTAACGCTCAAAATAGTGTTTTGATAAAAGATGCTATGAATGAGATGATTGTTGGTAGGTTTGGTTCAAAACTTGTAAATAATGAGAACGAAGCACAAACAGTAATTAATTTGTCTTTAGGTTCTGTTAGTTTATCTGCTATTCAATATGATTCAAATGGTTATGTAAGTGTTTATAGAGCATCTATATCTATAAAAGTTAACTATAAAGCAAATGGATTTATTAGAAATATAACTGTAAGTGATTACTATGATTTTGCTGTTGAATCAGATGCAACTATTTCAGATACTAAAAAAGATGAAGCCATAAGAATTGCAGCATCAAAAGCACTTGAAGATGTTTTATCTAAAATAGCAATACAAACATTTAAATAGATGGTATTAGAAGACTTTTTAAATAGTAAACCTTTATATTATGATGATATAGATTTTAATAATGTAAATATTGCATGGGAATATTTGTCTTCTCATATTAAATTACCATTTGTAATACATATTGTAGGTACGAATGGTAAAGGTAGTACAGGAAGATATTTATCTTCATTTTTAACACAATCAAATTTTAAAATATTACATTATAGTTCACCACATATTCTTAAATTTAATGAAAGAATTTGGATTAATGGATTTGATAGTACGGATGATCAATTAGATAATGCCCATGAAAAATTACAAAATATTTTACCACAAGAATTAATAAAAAAGTTAACATATTTTGAATATACAACATTAGTAGCATTATGTTTAAGTGATAAACTTGATTATCTTGTACTTGAAGCTGGTCTTGGTGGAGAATTCGATGCTACTAATATTGTTGAAAATGATTTATCCTTATTTACTACTATAGGACTTGATCATACAGAATTTTTAGGAACTAGCATTGAAGAAATTGCAAGTACTAAAATGAGAAGTTGTGATAATGATTTTATTATTGGTAAACAAGTTTGTAAAATAGAAGTTGATAATGTAAAAAATAAAGTTTTATTATCTAAAAATGAAATAGTCTTAAATGAGGATGTTGTATTACCTTTAACGGCAAGTAGCTTACCTTTATACTTACAAAACAATATGAGACTAGCATTAAGTGCACTAGAATATCTTAAAATAGATATAATTGACTTTGATGTACCTATTCTTTTTGGAAGATGTCAAAAAATAACTTCAAATATTACAATAGATGTAGGACATAATTCATTAGCAGCAAGTGTTTTACTTAGAGAGTTTATAAATAGAAAAGATCATTCTGGTAATAAAATAGATCTTATTTTTAATAGTTATAAAGATAAAGATTATACTGCAACATTAATGATATTAAAACCTATTATAAATAAAGTGTTAATTATTAATATAGCACAGGATTCACGAATTGAAGATACAGATATATTAAAAAATACTTGTTCTACATTGTCTTTGGAATATGATGACTTTAATAATATTCAAAAAGATATAAATTACTTAGTATTTGGATCATTTAAAGTCGTAGAAACATTTTTGGAAAATTACAGAAAGTAAAAGATGAAAGATAAATTAACAATAACTATATCGGATGTAAATAAAACTAAATCTTACACTATATCTCAATTAGTTAAAAAAATATTTCTATGGTTAGTAGTATTTGTATTTTTAGTCATAATTGCAGGTTCTTTAATTGTTAGATTTTTAAATCAACAATTAATAGATGTAAAACATAAAAAACAACAAGAGATCAGATTATTAACGCAAAAAGAGAAAACATTATTAACTCAAAATAAACTGTACAGTTTAAAAATAAAAGATAAAGTTCAAGATATTAATGAACTAGAATCAAAACTTGAAGATATTGAAGATATTATTGGGATAAAGAAAGATGATACAACTTCATTAATTCAACGAGCAACATTAGCAAAAATAACATCATCTCATAAGAAATATATGTTTAATACAATTCCAAGTGGTAAACCATTAAAAAAGACAAAAGTTACAGCAAAGTTTGGATTTAGAATACACCCTATTACAAAAAAGAAAAAGTTTCATCAAGGTATTGATCTTAGAGCAAAAAGAGGCACTAAGGTTTATTCTACTGCGGATGGTGTTGTTAGATATGTTCAAACAAAAGATAAAGGTAATTGGGGTAGGACAATTATTATAGCACATAACTTTGGGTTTGAAACGGTTTATGCTCATTTAAAGAAGTCAAAAGTAAAAGTTGGAGATGTTATAAAAAAAGGTGATATAATAGGACTTAGTGGAAATAGTGGAAGAAGTACTGGTCCTCACCTTCATTACGAAGTACGATATGCTAGTAGAATATTAGATCCATCTACATTTATGTCATGGAATATGAAAAATTATGAAAATATATTTGAAAAGCAAAGGAGAGTAAAATGGGATTCTTTAGTAAATCTAATAAGTCATCAAGTGAAAATACAGGCACAACAATAATAGCAGAAGGTACACATATGAAAGGTGGTATTGATACGCAAGGTTCAGTATATATTGACGGTAAGTTTGAAGGAGTTATATCTTCTGAAAGTTCAATAATTATTGGTACTACTGGTGAATTTATAGGGGAAATTAAATCAAAATCAATTACAGTAAATGGAATTGTCGATGGAATTATAAATTCTGATGATATAGTTATTTTAGAAGAAGGTAAGATTATTGGTAAAATTTGTTATCAATCTTTATCAATTGAACCAAATGGTGTATTTGAAGGTGAAGGTAAAATGAGGAATTCAACTTTAGTTAGTAAATATGATCAATTAAATATTACTCAATAAAGATTTATTTAGTATGAATAGTTCAGTCTTATTAGCTGTTGGTCTAGGTGGATTTTTAGGTGCAATTACGAGGTTTTATATTAATACTATTGTAAGTAAAACTTTTCCATACGATATACCTTTAGCAACGCTGGGAGTGAATGTTGTTGGTAGTTTTGCAATTGGATTACTAATTGGACTATTTTTATTTTTTACACCATCTGATACAGTAAAAGCATTTTTAATCACAGGTTTTTTAGGAGCACTTACAACATATTCTACATTTGCAATTGAGAGTTTTTTCTTATTGCAAAGTTCTTTATATTATGCAATTTTAAATATGATTTTAAATTTAATTGGATCAATAGTAGCTGCAGGAAGTGGATATAAATTAATTACATATTTTTTAAAATAAATTCTTAAGTGTCAACAGGGTATAATCTGCGATATATTATAAACATAGGAGAATATTATGGGTATGCCAAGTGGAATGGAATTATTTATAATCGTTGCAGCAATCGTATTACTTTTTGGAGGGAAGAAAATTCCTGAATTAGCAAAAGGATTAGGACAAGGTATTAAAAACTTTAAATCTGCAGTAAAAGAAGATGATGTTGTTGAAGCATCAGCAGATAAAGAAAATATTGAAGCTAAAGCAGAAGAAACTACTACAACTTCTACTGAATCAAAAACTAACGCTTAAAAGACTTTATGCAAAATAAAGTTAAACAATTAATAGAAGATACCTTAGGTACTTCTATTGTATTAGAAAAACCAAAAGATAGAACTCTTGGTCATTTTGCTACTCCAGTAGCATTTTCATTAGCAAAAGAATTTAGAAAATCTCCAATGATAATAGCAGACGAACTAGCTGCTAAATTTGAAAATAATGATATATTTGAATCAGTAACTCCTGTTAAGGGATTTATTAATTTCAAATTAAAATTAGATTTTTTAGAAGATCAAATTAATCAGTCTTTAGAAAATGAAGACACTTTTGCTAAAGGTGAAAATAAAAATGAGAAGATACTCCTAGAATATGTAAGTGCAAATCCAACAGGACCACTTCACATTGGACATGCTAGGGGAGCAATATTTGGTAATGCACTATATACAATAGGAAATCACTTAGGCTATGATGTAACAAGTGAGTATTATGTAAATGATGCAGGTAGTCAAATGGACTTACTTGGATTATCTTTATATTTAGCTGGTAGAGAATCAATTTTAAAAGTAGATGTTGATTACCCTGAGCAATACTATAGAGGTGAATATCTTTTTGATTTAGCAGCACAAGCAGCTGAAAAATTTGGTGAAGATATATTTAAAGAAGCAACACAATTTACCGAATTATCTCTTTTTGCAAAAGATAAAGTACTTAAAATAATCACTGATGATTTAAAAGATTTAGGTGTAGAGTTTGATAATTTCGTATATGAAAAACCATTGTATTCTAAATGGGATGGATTAAAAGAACAATTAGAAACTAATGATTGTTTATATGAAAAAGACTCTAAAGTGTGGCTAAGATCAACAGATGCTGGTGATGAACTAGATCGTGTTGTAATTCGTGAAAATGGAATTCCGACATACCTTGCTGGTGATATAATTTATCATAAAGATAAATATGATAGAGGATATGATAAATTTATTAATATCTGGGGTGCTGATCATCATGGATATATAGCTCGTGTAAAAGCAGCAATTAAATTCCTTGATAATGATCCTCAAAAATTAGAAGTATTATTATCTCAAATGGTTTCTTTACTTAAAGGTGGACAACCATATAAAATGAGTAAGCGTGCTGGAAATGTAATTTTAATGAGTGATATCACAAAAGAGATTGGTGCAGATGCATTAAGATTTATTTTCTTAACAAAGAAAAGTGATACTCATTTAGAATTTGACATAGATACATTAAAAAATAATGATTCATCGAATCCTATTTTTTATATAAACTATGCACATGCTAGAATAAATCAAATATTTAAAAAAGCAAATGTAGATATTTCTAGTGTAAAAGATTTAAAACTAAAAGAGTTAGATGAAAATGCTACAAGTTTACTATTTGAAGCATTATTATTACCAAAAGTTTTAGAAGAAGCATTTGATAAAAGAGAAGTACAAAAAGTTACAGAATATTTACATTCTTTATCTGCACTTTTACATAAATTCTATAATGAAACAAAAATTGTAGATTCTGATAATCAAGATAGTTACTTGAAGATATTATCAATGGTAGCCTTATCTATTAGAACAGGTTTAAAATTATTAGGCATAAATGCCAAGGAGACAATGTAATGGGTCTAGGAGTTGGAATAGTAGGTTTACCAAATATTGGAAAATCAACAACTTTTAATGCTTTAACAAAAGCACAGAATGCAGAAGCACAGAATTATCCATTTTGTACAATTGAACCAAATAAGGCAATTGTACCAGTACCAGATAAAAGACTTGATGAATTAGCAAAGCTTGTTAATCCTGAAAAGATACAGCATTCAACAATTGATTTTGTTGATATTGCTGGTCTTGTAAAAGGTGCATCAAAAGGCGAAGGTCTTGGAAATCAATTTCTATCTAATATTAGAGAAGTTGAAGTTATTTTACATATGGTTAGATGTTTTGAAGATGGAAATATCGTACATGTAGAAGGTGATATAAATCCTATAAGAGATATTGAAATTATTGAAACAGAATTAATTTATGCAGACATAGCACAGCTTGAAAAGAAGATGGTAAGACTAAAAAAAGATGCAAAATTTGATAAAGCTGCAGCAGCAAGATATGAAATATCATCTTCATTAATGAAGCATTTAGAGGAATTAAATCCTGTAAGTACTTTTGAAAATAATGATGATGAAGAGTTTGTTGCTTTAGATAAAGAACTTAGATTTTTATCTAACAAAGATATTATTTACGGTGCAAATGTAGATGAAGATTCTTTATTAGAAGAAAATGATTATGTTAAAGTAGTGCAAGAATACGCACAAGCTAGAGGTAATGAAGTAGTAATGCTTTGTGCTAAAATTGAAGAAGAACTTGTTGGTCTTGACGATGATGAAGCAAATGAATTTTTAAAAGATTTTGGTGTTGAAGAGTCTGGATTAGAAAAGATAATTCACAAAGCATTTGCTAAATTAGGTTTACAAAGCTATTTTACTGCAGGTGTAATGGAAGTAAGAGCTTGGACTATTCCAATTGGCTGTAAAGCTCCACAAGCAGCAGGTGTAATTCATAATGACTTTGAAAGAGGTTTTATTAAGGCTGAAGTTATTTCATACGAAGATTTTGTTTCGTGTGGTGGTGAATCAAAAGCAAAAGATGCGGGGAAATTAAGACTTGAAGGTAAAGATTACATTGTACAAGATGGTGATCTTATGAACTTCAAATTTAATGTTTAAACTCAAATTATAGAGAGTTTATAAAAGCGTGAGTAGAGAGAGTAATACTCTCAAAAAGTTAGGTGTGTATCAATGCGTGCCTATTATTAATTAAAAGGTAACAAATTGACAGATATAAAATTTAGCGAATTAGGATTAGCTCCTGATGTATTAAAAGCAATTGAAGAAGTAGGATATGATTCTCCATCTCCAATTCAAGCAGGAATGATTCCTCATGTATTAGATGGTCGTGATGTATTAGGGCAAGCACAAACTGGTACAGGTAAAACAGCAGCATTCGCATTACCAATTCTTTCAAGAATTGATTTAAAAATTAAAAAACCACAAGTATTAGTACTTGCACCAACAAGAGAACTTGCAATACAAGTTGCAGAATCTTTCCAAGGTTATTCAAAACATATGAATGGTTTCCATGTATTACCAATATATGGTGGTCAAGATTATGGTATTCAACTAAGAGGACTTAAGAGAAATCCACAAGTAATAGTAGGAACTCCAGGGCGAGTTATGGATCATATTAAAAAAGGTACATTAGTAATTGATGAACTTAAAACTATGGTACTTGATGAAGCAGATGAGATGCTTAATATGGGATTCCTTGATGATGTTGAATGGGTATTAAAGCATACTCCTGAGGATAGACAAATTGCATTATTTAGTGCAACAATGCCAACAGCAATTAAAAAAATTACTCAAAGATATTTAAATGATCCAGCAGAAGTAATTATTAAAATGAAAGTTACTACAGCAGAAACAATCAGACAAAGATTCTGGATGGTAAGTGGATTACATAAAGTTGATGCACTTACAAGAATTTTAGAAGTTGAAGATTACGATGGAATTATTATTTTTGTAAGAACAAAATCAATGACTTTAGAGCTTCAAGATAAACTAAATGCTAGAGGTTATGCAGCAGCTGGACTTAATGGTGATATGAATCAAGCACAAAGAGAAAAAACTGTAAATCAATTAAAAAAAGGTAAATTAGATATCTTAATTGGTACAGATATTGTTGCTCGTGGGCTTGATATTAATAGAATTTCACATGTAATTAACTATGATATTCCATATGATACTGAGTCTTATGTACATAGAATTGGTAGAACAGGTCGTGCTGGTAAAAAAGGTGAGGCGATTCTTTTTGTATCTCCAAGAGAGAGAAATCTTTTAAGAATGATTGAAAGAGCTACTAAAAAACCAATTGATAGAATGGAAATGCCATCAACAGAAGATGTTAATAATACAAGAGTTGCTAAATTTAAACAGCAAATCACTGATGAATTAGCACAAGAAGGTTTAGAATACTATACTCAAATTATTGAATCATACCAAAATGAACATAATGTTCCAGCAGAAGAGATTGCTGCAGCGTTAGTTAAAATTGCTAGAAAAGGTGATCCTTTAAGATTAAAAGACTTTAAAGAACAAAAAGTTGATTATGATAATAATGGCGGAGACAGAGGTGGAAGAGGTGAGCCTAGAGAATTTAGTGAGCCAGCAATTAGAGATGGTTTTGCTAGATATAGAGTTTCTGTAGGTGAAAAAGATAGAGTTAAGCCAGGTAACCTAGTAGGTGCTATTGCAAATGAAGCTAAGATTGATTCAAATGATATAGCTAAAATTGCTATTTATAGTAGTTTTTCAACTGTTGATTTACCAGATAACTTATCTGATGAAAAGAAAGATATTTTAGTAAATGTAATGGTATCAGGTAAAAGATTAGATCTTAAAGATGCAATACCTGGTGAAGCAGCAAATGAACCAAGAGGAAGAGGTCGAGGTGATCGTGACGGCGGAGGACGAGGTCGAGACGGTGGTCGAGGAAGAAGTCGTGATGGTGGTAGAGGCCGAGGAGATCGAGACGGTGGTCGAGGAAGAAGTCGTGATGGTGGTCGAGGTCGAGGAGATCGTGATGGCGGAGGACGAGGTCGAGACGGTGGTCGTGATGGAAGTCGTAGAAGAAGAGACTAGTCTTCATTCTTATTTCATTTTGATTGACTAGAATTACTAAAATTTATTAGGAAATTTTATGAAAATTCTTATCATTGAAGATGATGAAAATATTTTATCTTTTTTAAAACGAGGTTTTGAAGAAGATGGATATATTATTGATACTGCTACAAATGGAGAAGATGGCGAATACTTAGCCACAGTCAATACTTATGATCTTATCATATTAGACTGGATGCTCCCTATGAAAGATGGTATGGAAATACTATCTACTCTTAGAAATCAAAAAATATCAACTCCTACAATCATGCTTACTGCTAAAAGTGAAATTGATGATAAAGTATCAGCTTTAAATATTGGAGCTGATGACTACTTGAGTAAACCATTTAGTTTTAAAGAATTAAATGCAAGGGTTCAAGCACTATATAGAAGATCACTATCTCAAAGTGATAATACAATACATATTAAAAATTTAATAATAGATATAAATACAAAAGTTGTAAGTAAAGATAATGAACCTTTAGTATTAACTCAAAAAGAATATGAACTACTATTATTTCTGATTAAGCATAAAAATACACCAGTATCAAATATTATGATTGAAGATCAATTATGGAATTATGATGACTACATTAATAGTAATGTAATCCAAGTAACAATTTATAACCTTAGGAAGAAAATAGGAAAAGAATTTATTTCAAGTTCTAGGGGTTTAGGATACAAAGTTGAAGTTTAATAGTCTTAAAACAAAAGTATTATTTTGGTTTGCTTTATCAACGCTAATAACTCTATTTCTTTTTAATTGGGCTTTATATTACTTTCTTGAACAAAACACAAAACTAAGTATTCAAAATAAATTATATGATAAAGCAGTATTTATTAATAAAAAAATTATTAATAATGTATCTATAGATAAACTATTTGAAGCAGAAGAATTAAAAACTTTGGATGTTGCTATTGTAAAAGAAAATAAAATAATATTTAAAAAAGGTAAAGTAGAATTTGATAACTATTTAGAATTTATAAAAAAAGATGATTCTTTCTTTGTATTTAATAGAGATAATAGTTTAAATGGTATGTATATTTTAAGAGTATCAAATCCATTTAAAGGTGCAATTTTATTTTATCAATACAATGTTGATGAAGAGATAACTAAAGAATTTAAGCAAATAAAACAAATATTGATAATTTTAGAACCGGTATTATTTATATTATTACTATTGTTAGCAAGTAGGCTAGTTGATAAAATTTTAAGATCTATTAAAGATATTACAAGTACTGCAAATGAAATATATGTTAATAACTTTTCAAAAGAGATTCCACAACCTAAATATGATGATGAGATTAAAGAACTAGTAGATTCCTTTAATAAAATGATTATTAGACTTAAAGATGGTGTAGAACATTTAGAACAATTTAATAGTGATGTTTCTCATGAATTAAAAACACCACTTACAGTAATTAGAGGTGAAGTAGAAATTACTCTAAATAAAATAAGAGATCCTAAATATTATGAAAAAAGTTTAAAAACAATAGATAATGAAGCTCGAACAATAACTGAAATAGTAGATAATTTACTCTTACTTACAAAATATACAAAAGAAAATATTGAACAAACTTTTGATGTGATTAGTTTAGATAGTATTTTATTAAATACTATAGATAAATTTAAAAACCAAGTAAAAATCAAAAATATTAAATTAAATATAGAAAAACTTAATCCTATACAGATGAATGCAAATTCTGTTCTTATTGCAACTGTATTTTCAAATTTAATAGATAATGCAATTAAATATTCCAAAGAGAATACAAATATTAATATTTCTCTTTATGAAGATGATAATATTCATTTTATTATTGAGGATACTGGTATAGGTATGGAAGAAAAGCATTTAAATAAAATTACCAAAAGATTTTATAGAGTAGACCCTTCAAGAAATAAGAAAGTAAAAGGCTTTGGATTAGGTCTTAGTATTGTTCAAAATAGTGTATTTCTTCATAATGGTGATATGAAAATATCATCAGAAGAGCAAAAAGGTACAAAAATTGAAATACTATTTTAGTATTTCATTCTCATTTCATTTTCATCTTTTATAATTACACTATGAAATTTAACGGCGCGAAACCAATAAAATAAAAAAAGAGTTGCTTACTTCCTTGAGCAGCTCTTTTTTTATTTATATAATATAAGAATATTTATGTTAAATTTACCATACAAGGAATTTACATTGAATAAAATTTTTATATCATTCTTACTGTCATTTATCACTTTTTTTATAGCCAACTTAGGTTTTAATATTCAACATTCATTATTAATATCAATAGTTGTATTTCTAGTTACATTATGGACTAATGAAGGCTTACCATTAGGTGTTGTATCATTACTTCCTATATTATTATTTCCAATATTTGATATTGCCTCAACGAACGCCACAACATCAAACTATTCTAAATCTATTATATTTTTATTTTTAGGTGGATTTATGTTAGCAATAGCTACACAAAAAATAGATTTACATAAAGTTATAGCACATAAATTATTAGCAATATTCCCTTCAACGCCTAGAGGTGTTATGTACTCATTATCTATTACTGCAGCTTTATTAAGTTCACTTATTGCAAATACAACTACAGCTTTACTTTTGGTACCAATAGCACTTTATCTTACTGATGATCTAAAATTAAAAATGAGATTGGTTTTAGCTGTTGCTTATGGAGCTAGTATGGGTGGAATTATTACACCTATAGGAACAGCTCCAAATTTACTTTTATTAGGATTCTTGGAAACAAATGCACTCCAAAGTATTTCATTTATTAAATGGATGGCTTTAACTGTACCTCTGGCAGCAGTAATGTTATTAATAATGCCATATATTTTATCTATAGGTGTTAATAAAATAAAGTTTGATTTTGATATTACTGATACATCAGTTGTAAACAAAGAACAAAAAAGATTAATATATATATTGTTAGGATTAGTAGTAGTACTATTATTAAATTCATCTATTGAGCCATATTATTCTGGATTAGGATTAAATGAAAAAGGTATACTTCTTGGCTTTGGATTATTAATGTTTATTCCAAATATTGGCTTTTTAGAATGGGAAGATACAAAAAAAATTCCTTATGAGATTATATTTTTATTTGGAGCAGGATTTTCTATTGCTATGGCATTTTCAAGTACGGGTTTGGCAAATGAAATTGCAACACGATTATTAGCAATTACATCATTTTCTACATTATTTCTAATACTAATTACTGCAACATTAATTACATTTACTACAGAAATTACATCAAATACAGCACTTATCTCAATTGCTTTACCAATTATATATTCTCTTGCACAAGCTAGTAATATTGATATAACTCTATTACTTATGGTTGCAACTATCTGTGCTAGTTATGCCTTTATGCTTCCTATTGCAACTCCACCAAATGCAATAGCTATGAGTAGTGGAGTTGTAAAGGTAAAAGATATGGCAAGTATTGGATTTGTATTTAATGTATTAGGAATAATTACTATTACATGTATGGCTTTAATTTATTGGCGGTTTTACTTATAAAATTTAATTAAGTCAAAAAAGTTAATAAAAGCTTAATTATTATAAATATTACATAAAGGAAGATAAATGTCACCAAACCTAGGAAACAAAGAAGTAGAACTAGATAAAGCAACAATGATTGTATCAGAGACAGATGCAAAAGGTAATATCATATATGCAAATGATGACTTCTGTAAAATAGCAGGATATACAAAAGGTGAATTAATAGGTAAACCACATAATATGGTAAGAAATTCATTTATGCCAAAAGCAGCATTTAAAGATCTATGGGAAACTGTAAAACAAGGTAATACATGGAATGGTATTGTTGTAAATGCTACAGCAAATGGTGGATACTATTGGGTAAATGCTACTGTATTCCAAAGTAAGACTGTTTCTGGAGATATAAGATATGTATCTGTAAGAACAAAACCAACAAAACAAGAAATTAATTGGGCAATTGAAAATTATCCTACACTAGATAAAAAGATGGGGTTATAATATGTTTTTTTCAAATAATAATGATATAGATGCACTAAACACATATTTAGATAAGTTTGAAGAATATGTAAATGGAGATAGAAATAAACTAGATGAATTAATCTTAAATAAAAAAGATTCTAAAGAAGGTAAACTATATCAAAGATTATTTTCAATAGTTAATAACCTTGAAAGTAATAATAAAAGTGACTTAGGTGTATTCGGTGAGATTATGCTTACTTGTGAAAAAATGGGTGATGGATATTTTACAGATAGAGTACAATTATCTACAAATAATCCTAAAGTAAACTATATTGCTAAGACAGTAAATTATTTAAGTGCTAAACTTGAAAGCTCAATAGGAATAGATTTAAATGAAATTGAATCTGTATTAGAATCTTATTCAAAATATGATTTTAGACCTAAGATTGCTAACCCTAAAGGAAACCTTGAAAAAACTGTAAATTTTTTAGGTGATGTAATTACCAAAATGCTTATAGATAATAAGAAAAATGGACTAATATTAGATCATGATTCAGATATATTATTACAAAATGTTGAAGCATTAAATACAAGTTCTACACAACAAGCAGCATCTTTAGAAGAAACAGCAGCATCAGTTGAAGAGATTACAGCAAATATCCAATCAACAGCAGATAAATCTAATTCTCTTTTAGATATTTCTGAAGATACAAAAGAGAAGTCAAATATAGGAAAAAAACTTGCTGATGATACATCTACAGCTATGGATGAGATAAATGATTCAACTACAGCAATTGCAAATGCAATTACAGTAATTGATCAAATAGCATTCCAAACAAATATTCTTTCACTTAATGCAGCAGTAGAAGCAGCAACAGCAGGAGAAGCTGGTAAAGGATTTGCAGTAGTTGCAGGTGAGGTAAGAAATCTTGCAGCAAGAAGTGCAGAAGCAGCAAATGAAATTAAAGCATTAGTAGAACAAGCTAAAGTAAGATCAGATGAAGGTAAAGTAATTGCATCTAAAATGACTGAAGGTTATACTCAACTTGATGAAACAATTGAACAAACTGTGACATTAGTAAATGAAACAGTAAAAGCTACAAATGAGCAAATGGAAGGTATGAAACAAATTAATAACGCAGTTACTGAATTAGATACTGCTTTACAAAAAATTGCAAGAATAGCAGCAGAAACTAACAACGTAGCATTACAAGCAGATGAGATATCTAAAACAATTGTATCAAATGCAAATGATAAAGAATTTGAGGGTAAAAATAGTATAGATGTAAGTAAATTTGTTAATAAAGTTAATACAACTTCTATGGAATCATTATCTAGATCAAATGATAAAACTACCTCTATGGCTAAAAATTTAGATATAAAAAATAATGAATGGGATAGTTTTTAATAAAAATAAATACTTAAGGAAAAATATATGAATAAACTAGGATTAGACAATTATGAAGCATTAGTAGATGAATATGTTATAGCATCAATTACTGATGTTAATGGGATTATTACTCATGCATCAAACCTTTTTTGTAAAATGACTGGATTTAGCAAAGAAGAGTTAGTGGGTAATTCACATAATATAATTAGACATGTAGATATGGAAAGTAAAGTTTTTAAAGATATGTGGAATACTCTTCTTTCTGGTAAAGCTTGGAGAGGTGATATAAAGAACTTAGCGAAAAATGGGAATTATTATTGGGTAGACTCTATAATATCACCAATAATAAATGAATCAGGAAATACTATAGGTTATAAATCTTTTAGATTTGATATCACATATAAAAAAGAATTAGAACTAAAAACTCAAGAAGCGCAAGCATTATCTGATACTATTGAGACGTTTTTATTAGATGAGAACTTTGATACAAAAGAATTTCAGAATATAGTAAGAAGAAGAAAAGATGAAAATAAGATTCAATATATAGCTCCAGAGTTGTGGGAATAAGAATACTTAGTTAGGTGGTCTTGACAATGGATGGGGATATTATAGTATATTTGTATGTCTATATGCCTTGAAGTAATATATTCCAAATATAATCAAGCTCTTCATCATTTAGTTCAATAGAACTTTTTTCTTCAAATAGAGATTTGATTTGATTAGACTTAAAGCTTTTACTATAGCTACATTTTGGGTGTGTTGGAAGCATACTTCTTACAAGTGCTATATTAGCTTCCACAACTTTTTCACACAGCAAACATTCATAATCAGTATGTAGTCTTCCTTCAAAATTCAAAAGGTTTATATATCCTTCAATAATGGCTCTTTTTACATTTTGTTTAGTGATTTTATGAACTAAATTACTTAGAAGATTAAAATAAAATTTATCAAGTTCTTCTATCCCTTTTAAATGGGTATAAAAAAGCTTTAAAAATCTTTGCCAACAGTATAATTTTTCTTTATCTAATATCCAAGGAAAACTAAGTTGAATAACATCTTTTAATCTTGGAATTGTACTTTTTAGATTTGATTCCAATTCGAAATCAATTTTATATCCAATATTTATATGAGAATGTCTAGCTCCATAAAATCTATATGTAGTTATGATTTCATCATAAGTAAGAAGTGTGACTATTAAATCATCATCCCTTACTGGTTTAAAGTCAATTATAAAGCCTTGCATATTGTATTAAGAGTTCTATTTACTTTGAGAAATAAGAACATCCTCAATCATTTTATCAAGATCACCGTCCAATATACCATCTATATTTGAATACCCTATATTGCTTCTTGTATCTTTTACTTGTTGGTATGGTTGCATTACATAAGATCTAATTTGATGCCCCCAACCAATTTCACTTTTTGATATACCTTGTTTTTCTGCTGCTTGTTTTTCTAATTCTAATTCATAAAGTCTTGATTTTAACATCTTCATAGCACTAGCTTTATTTTTATGTTGGCTTCTGTCATTTTGACATTGAACAACAACATTAGTTTCAATATGTGTAATTCTAATAGCACTTTCTGTTTTATTTACATGCTGACCACCTGCACCACTAGCCCTATATGTATCAATTCGTATATCTTTATCTTCTATTTCAATATCAATATTATCATCAACTTCTGGACTTACCATAACAGAAGCAAAAGATGTATGCCTTTTTGAATTTGAATCAAATGGAGAGATTCTAACTAGTCTATGAATACCATTTTCGGTTTTTAAATAACCGTAAGAATTAATTCCAGATACGATAAAACTCACATCTTTAATACCAGCTTCATCTCCACTTTGATGATCTAGTAGTTCTATTTTAAAACCTTTTCGTTCTGCCCATCTTAGATACATTCTATATAGCATTGCAGCCCAATCACAGCTTTCAGTTCCACCAGCTCCTGGATGAATAGTAACAATTGCATTACTTCCGTCATCATCTCCACTTAGCATTACTTCAATTTCTGTTTTTGCAATTATATCTTCTAATGAAGATGCTTCTTCAAATAGTGTTTCAATTGTATCTGTATCATCTTCATCTACAGCCATTTCATATAATTCATTTGCATCAGTAAGTGTTTCATTTGCTTTATTGAATTTATTCAGTCTTCCTAGAAGCCTATTTTTTTCTTGACCAATTTTAGTTGCTCTTTCTTGATCACTCCAAAATGAAGGATCTTGTTCAATCTCTTCTATTTGATTTAGTCTAGTAGTAATCTCATCTGGCTTTAAAATTGATTCTATATTTTTTAATTTTTGATTTAAAGTTTTTAATATTTGTGTATATTCATAATTATCCATAGGTTTATTATAATGTACTATTGTTTGTTTTTGGGTTAAAACCAATTAAAGTAATTATTGTATATTATATATAAATAAAAGGAATTTATTATGACAATAGAATTATTAAAAGAATTTTTAGGCTGGTGTACAGTTATTAATATTGGAATATTACTCTATTGGTTTTTAATGATTATATATGCACATGATTTTGTATATAAGTTTCATACTAGATGGTTTAAATTATCAGTAGAAAAGTTTGATGCTATTCACTATTCAAGTATGGCATATTTTAAATTAACTGTGTTTATATTTAACTTAGTTCCATACTTAGCACTATATATTATGAGTTAATTTAATGATAGAAGATAAAAGCTTATTTGAAATTATAAATATTTTAGAAGATAAAATACCTAATTTAGATGCAGGTGAGATATTTGAATTTGAGCTTGAAAATCTAGACTATAAAGCTCTTGTAGATTTAGCTCAAATTAATTATTGTAAATTTATAAGTCCAAAAATATTAGATGATAAAACTATGGTAAGATTTCAAAAGTTAAATACAGATGTATCATTTCACAAAGAGAATGATGATAAAGAAAAATATGGAACAAATTCTTTATTTGGACAAATTAATAAAACAAGTCAGCCAGCTTTTTTACACTATTATTTACAAGCGCTTAAAAATGTAGATATTAATAAGAGAATAAGAGTTTTAAATCTTGGAGTTAATAGTGGAGATGAATTTGAAGTTATTAAACAATATTCAAAAAGTTTTGAAAATTTAGAATTAACTGGATTAGATTATTGCCCATCGGCAATTAAAAAGGCAAAAGAAAAGTTTAAAGATGATAAAAATATAAGACTTTTGGAAGCTGATATAAATAACTTAGATTCTTTTAATTTAGGAACTTTTGATTTAATCATATCTATAGGGACATTACAAAGTGTAAATTCTAATTTTAAATTATTATTTCAAGATATAGTACAAAAATATCTGAAAAAAGATGGTGCTATGATTTTAGGATTTCCAAATTGTCGTTGGATTGATGGTGAAATGATTTATGGGGCACAGCCAAAAAATTATAATTTTCCAGAAATGACAGTTTTGTACAATGATGCACAATTTTGTAAAAAATATTTACAACAAAAAAAGTTTAGAGTTACATTGACTGGAAAAGAATATATATTTTTAACAGCAACATCAATAAGGAAAGATTAAAATGATACGAAACCCAAAATTAAGAGAAGATATAGAGATAGGTTTAAATGTAAATATAGTGTTAAAACAAGATCAAAGAAGTGGAAAATTAACTAATGGTATTGTAAAAAGATTACTTACAAATTCTCCAACACATCCACATGGTATAAAAGTACAATTACAAAATGGACAAGTAGGAAGAGTAAAAGAGGTAGTATAATTAATATTTTGTAGGATAAAATACGCGCATGAATACAATAAGCAATATACATACATTAAAACAAGAGTTAAAAAGTAAATCTGGTTCAATTGGATTTGTACCAACAATGGGTGCATTACATGAAGGACATATATCTCTAATAAAACAAGCACGAGAAGAAAATGATATTGTTGTAGTATCAATTTTTGTAAATCCTACACAATTTTTAGCTGGAGAAGATTTAGATAAATATCCATCAAAGATGCTTGCAGATGAAAAAATATGTGATTTAGCTGGTGTAGATTTTCTTTTTACGCCTGATATAAATACAATGTATACACAAGATGAGGTTTTGATAAAAGCTCCAATTTTAAGAAGCTATACTCTTGAAGGTGAAAGACGACCAGGACACTTCGATGGAGTACTGCAAGTAGTATGTAAACTATTTAATATTGTAAATCCTACAAATGCATATTTTGGGAAAAAAGATGCGCAACAACTAAGTCTAATTAAGCAAATGGTAGAAAATTTATATATGGATATAAATATTATTGAGTGTGAAATAATAAGAGAAGTTGATGGTCTAGCAATGAGCAGTAGAAATGTGTACTTGTCACAAGATGAGAGATTACAATCTTTACAAATATCAAAATCTTTAAAAATTGCCACAAAGAAAATAATGTCTGGAATTAATTCATGTGATGAGATTATTGGATATATGGAAAATACTCTTGAAGGTATAGAAATAGAATATATAGCTATTGTAAATAGACAGTTTGAAAAGATAGAATCAATTGATTTAAAAAATACAATTATACTAGTAGCAGTTAGGATTGGTAACACAAGATTAATTGATAATATCTGGGTATAATGATAAATAATATAAGAAAATAATAGGAATAAAATATATGGAAAAAACTTTACACTTAGTGAGTCTTGGATGTACAAAAAATCTTGTAGATAGTGAAGTAATGCTTGGGAAATTAAGTGATTATAAAATTATTGATGACGCATTAGTTGCAGATGTAATTATTGTAAATACTTGTGGATTTATTGAAAGTGCAAAGCAAGAATCTATAAATACAGTACTAGACCTTGATGATGAAAGAAAAGAAGAATCAGTACTTGTAATGGCTGGATGTCTTAGTGAAAGATATCAAAAAGAGCTAAAAGAAGAGATGCCTGAGATTGATATTTTTACTGGTGTTGGTGATTACGATAAAATTGATGAGCTTGTAAATGAAAAGAGAAGTCAATTTTCAAATCAAGTATTTTTAACAAATGAAAATGTAGATAGAGTTATTACAGGATCATCTTACCATGCGTATATTAAACTAAGTGAAGGATGTAATCAGGCATGTAGTTTTTGTGCAATTCCTGGATTTAAGGGTAAACTTTTTTCTCGTACACTAGCTTCAATTATTAAAGAAGTTACAAATCTAGTATCAAATGGATATTATGATTTTTCTTTTGTATCACAAGACTCTAGTTCATTTTTAAGAGATCATGGAATCAATGATGGTTTAGAACAATTAATAGATGCTATTGAAAAAATCCAAGGTGTAAAAAGTGCTAGAATTTTATATCTTTATCCATCTACAACTACACTTGGATTAATTGATAAAATAGGAAATTCAAAACTTTTCCATAGCTATTATGATATGCCATTACAGCATATATCTCAAAATGTACTGAAGATTATGAAAAGAGGTAAGGGTAGTGAAAAACTAAAAGAACTTATGGATCATATGAAGAATCATAATGATGCTTTCGTTAGAAGTACTTTTATCGTTGGACACCCTGGAGAAACGGAAGAAGATTTTGAAGAACTTTGTAATTATGTAAGAGAATATAAATTTGATCGTGCAAATGTATTCTCATATAGTGATGAAGATGGAACAGATGCATTTGAACGAGATGATAAAGTAGATCAAGAAATCATTGATAGTAGAGCTGAAGTTTTAGGTGATATTATTGCTAAGACTACACAAGAAGCTTTAGAAAAAAAGCTTGGTCAAACTATTGAAGTTATTGTAGATGGAGAATCTACTGAACATGAATATCTTTTAAGTGCAAAAGATATTGTATGGGCACCAGAAATTGATGGTGAGATTTATATAAACGATAATGAGCTAGGTGATGGAGTTCAAATTAAATTTGGACAAATATACAAAGCTAAAATTACAGAAATTGCTGGAGATAAGTTACTCGCAACAATTTTAAAATAATAAATATTATATAAGGAGAGAGATATATGTTTATACCAACTACTAAAGAAGAGTGCCAAAAATTAGGCTGGAATCAGCTTGATGTGATTTTGGTAAGTGGTGATACATATATAGACACTCCATATAGTGGTATTGCTATAGTTGGTAAAATTTTAATAAGTGAAGGCTACAAAGTAGGTATCATATGTCAGCCAGATATTAAAAGTGCTAATGATATTACAAGACTAGGTGAACCAAAATTATACTGGGGTGTTGGTGCAGGCTTAGTTGATAGTATGGTTGCAAATTATACTGCTACAAAGAAGTTTAGAAATGGTGATGACTTTACTCCTGGTGGAGTTAATAATCGTCGTCCAGATCGTGCAATTATGACTTATGTAAATCTAATAAGACAAAACTTTAAAAATACAGTTCCTATTGTCATTGGTGGGATAGAAGCATCTTTACGAAGAGTGACTCATTATGATTTTTGGTCAAATAAGGTACGAAAGTCAATTTTATTTGATTCTAAAGCTGATATTTTAGTATATGGAATGGCTGAAAAAAGTATAGTTGAAGTCACGCAAAAATTAGTTAACTTACGTACTTTAAGTATTGAACAAAATACAAAAATACAAGAACTAGAAATATACCAACAAACATTACAATCTATCAAAGGTATTTGTTATATCTCAAAAAATAAAGTTGATGATTATATTGAATTACCTTCTTTTGATGAATGTAAAAAAGATAAAAAACAATTTATAAATATGTTTCATTTGTTTTATCATAACAATGAACCAATGACTTCAAAAGGTTTATATCAACTTCATGACACTAGATATTTAATTCAAAATGAACCAAGTGATTATATGAAAGAAGATGAAATTGATAAAGTTTATGATCTTACATATGAACGAGATGTTCACCCTTACTATAAAGCACAAGGTGAAGTAAAAGCTTTACAAACTATTCAATTTTCAGTTACAACACATCATGGTTGTTATGGTGAATGTAATTTCTGTGCAATTTCTGTACATCAAGGTAGAACTATACGAAGTCGTAGTCAAGAATCTATTGTTAAGGAAGTTGAGGCTTTTAAAGAGCATAAAGACTTTAAAGGTATTATCAATGATGTAGGTGGAGCAACTGCAAATATGTATGGATATGAATGTGGTAGAAAGCTTAAAAAAGGTGTATGTGCTGATATCTCTTGTACTAGTGCTACAGTTTGTCCCGTACTTAAACCAGATCATGGAGAACAAATAGAACTTCTTGGAAAAATTAGAGATATGAATCATGTTAAAAAAGCTTTTGTAAATAGTGGTATACGATATGATCTGATTAATGAAGATAAAAAACGAGGAGATGAGTATCTTAAAACTTTAGTAGATCATCATATCTCAGGTCAGATGAAAGTTGCACCAGAGCATACAGAAGATAAAATATTAAGGCTTATGGGTAAACCAAATAAAGAAACACTTTTAAATTTCAAATCTGACTTTGATGAGCTTAATAGAAAAAATGGTAAAAAACAGTTTTTAACTTATTATTTAATTGCAGCACATCCAGGAAGCGAAATGCAGGATATGGAAAGTTTAAAACAATTTGCAAATAAAGAATTAAAATTAAATCCAGAGCAAGTGCAAGTATTTATTCCAACACCTTCAACATATTCAACATTGATGTATTACACTGAAATGGATCCATGGAGTAGAAAGCCAATATTTGTAGAAAAAGATATGGCAAGAAAACAAAAACAAAAAGATATTGTTACTGCAAAAAGTGGATATCAAGGTAATAAATCAAATCAAAAAAATAGTAAAACTTATAGAAAAGTAAATAGGGTAAACTAACTGTAAGCGTTTATACCTATAGTAAATATTTTGAGTATAATTAACTACAAAATATAAAAGGCACACTCTATATGCAAAAAAATCACAATAATCCACTAGCTACATCTTTTCTTCCTACGACACGAGCAGAAATGGATAAGCTTGGTTGGGATCAGTGTGATGTTATCTTAGTTAGTGGTGATGCCTATATAGATAGTCCATTTATTGGTGTAGCGGTTGTTGGTCGTATGCTTGAAAAACTTGGATATAAAGTTGGTATTATTGGTCAGCCTGATTATGAAAGTGACAAGGATATAAAAAGACTAGGTGAACCAAGACTTTATTGGGGAGTTAGTGGTGGATCAATTGATTCTATGGTTGCTAACTATACTGCTACAAAGAAATTTAGAAATAGTGATGATTATACTCCTGGTGGAAAAAACAATAAACGACCAGATCGTGCAGTATTAGTTTATACAAATTTAATTAGAAGATATTTTAAGGATACAGTTCCAATTGTATTAGGAGGAATTGAAGCTAGTTTACGAAGAGTTACACATTATGATTATTGGCAAAATAAACTAAAAAAGCCAATTTTATTTGATTCTAAAGCAGATATTTTAATTTATGGAATGGGTGAAATTGCATTGATGCAATTAACTACTGCAATTAATAACAAAACTGACTATAAAGATATAAGAGGAATTTGTTATATATCAAAAGAATCTGTAGAAGATTATCATCAGCTACCATCTTTTAAAGAATGTTTAGATGATAAAGAAAAATATATTGATCTTTTTGATCTATTTTATGATAATAATGATCCAATAGCAGCAAAAGGTTTGTGTCAAGCTGTTGATACAAGATATGCCATTCAAAATCCACCTTGTGATTATTTAAATGAAGAAGAAATGGATCAAGTTTCCTCTTTACCATTTACAAGAGAATTACACCCGTACCATAGACCAGATGGAAAAGTTAAATGTTTAGAAACTATTAAATTTTCTATTATGACCCATCAAGGATGTTGGGGTGAATGTAATTTTTGTGCTATTGGAGTACATCAAGGTAGGACAATTCGTACAAGAAGTGAAGATTCAATTGTACAAGAAGCAAAAGATTTTAGAGAGTATAAAGACTTTAAAGGAATTATCTCTGATCTTGGAGGCCCAACTGCAAATATGTATGGATATGAATGTGATAAGAAACTTAAATTAGGAACATGTGATCATCAAAGATGTGTTGATTCAAAACATCTTTGTAGTTCTATGAAACCAGATCATGGCCGAATTATAGATATGAATAAAAAAGTTCGTGAAATACCAGGTATTAGAAAAGCATTTGTTGCATCTGGAATAAGATATGATTTAATTACAGAAGATAAAAAATATGGATATAAATATCTTAAATCATTGGTAAATGATCATATATCAGGTCAGATGAAAGTAGCTCCTGAACATACAGAACAAAAAGTATTAGACTTAATGGGAAAACCTGGAAAACAAACTCTTATTGATTTTAAAAAATTATATGACCAATTAAATAAAGAAGCTGGAAAGCAACAATTTTTAACATATTATTTAATTGCAGCACACCCAGGATGTGAAGAAAAAGATATGCATAATCTAAAACAGTTTACGCAACATGAACTAAAAATGAAACCAGAACAAGCACAAGTATTTACTCCAACACCAGGAACTTATTCTGCTGTTATGTATTATACTGAGATGGATCCAATAACTAGAAAAAAGATATTTGTAGAAAAAGACACTAAAAGAAAAGAAAAACAAAAAGAGATAATTGTTCCTAAGCGAGATTGTAAAACAAAGCATCAAAAAGTTAATCGATTAAACCAAGGGATGCAAGGTTAATTTAGTGTTTAAGCTGAAAGAAAAGTAAAGAGTATATTTTAGATGAAAGTGTTTATTTTTTTAGCAAGTATTTTTCTTATAATAACTACAATATTTTCAAATGATAAAGGTATAAAGAATATGTCATATAATGAATTAAATCAAGAAGAACAAAGAGTAATTTTACATAAAGGAACAGAAGCTCCTTATAGTGGTAAATTTTATGAGCATAAAGGTGATGGAATTTATACTTGTAGACAGTGTAATACCGAACTTTATAAATCAAATACAAAATTTAATAGTGGTTGTGGCTGGCCAAGCTTTGATGACAATATAGATGGTGCTGTAAAAAGAGTACCAGATGCAGATGGGCGAAGAGTAGAGATTGTATGTGCTTCATGTGGTGGACATTTAGGACATGTATTTGAAGGGGAGCAATTTACTGCTAATAATACTAGGCATTGTGTAAATTCTGTGTCTATTGATTTTAAAGGTACAGACTCTTACAAAAAAGCATATTTTGCTGCTGGTTGTTTTTGGGGAGTAGAATATCATTTTGAAACATTACCAGGTGTTGTATCTGCTGTATCTGGATATATGGGTGGACATACTGAAAATCCAACATATGAACAAATTTGTTCAAAAACTACAGGACATTTAGAAGTTGTTGAAGTATCATATGATCCAAAAATTGTAAATTATGAAACACTTGTAAAATTATTTTTTGAGATACATGATCCAGAACAGCCAAATGGACAAGGCCCTGATATTGGACCACAGTATTTATCTGCAATATTTACTAGTAAGAAAGATGAAAGAGAAGTTATAAAAAAATTAGCAAATGAATTAACTAATAAAGGTTATAATTTAGCTACAAAACTACATGAAGATACAGTATTTTATAAAGCAGAAGATTATCATCAAGATTACTATCAAAGAAGAAATCAACAGCCATATTGTCACGCATATACAAAAAGATTTTAGACTACTAAAAGAGAGTTTTCGATAATATATCTCTATATTAATAAGAGAGAGAATATGAGAAAATTTTTAAATGATGAACAAAGAGAAATCCTTTTAAATAGTATTAGAGATATACCTGATTTTCCAAAACCAGGTATTATCTTTAAAGATATCACTACACTTTTAAATAACCCAAAAGCTTATAAACTATTAATGGATCACCTAGAAGATAGATATAAAGATATGAATTTAGACTATATTGCTGGTCTGGATGCTAGAGGATTTATATTTGGAGCAGCATTAGCAGATAGATTAAATATTGGATTTGTACCTATTAGAAAAAAAGGGAAACTACCATCTACAACTATTTGTGAAAAATATGAATTAGAATATGGTTTTGATGAGCTTGAAATTCACCTTGATGCTTTTCATGAAAAAAAAGATGCTAGAGTTTTAATAATAGATGATTTATGTGCTACAGGTGGTACAGCAAAAGCAGCTTGTAAATTAGTTAAAGATACAAAATCAACTTTAGTAGAAGTATGTTTTATTATGAATCTAACATTTTTAGAAGGTGATAAAAAAGTTACACCATTTGCACCTATTTATAGTGTATTAGATATATAAAGAAGGTAAACAATGAATAATTATATCCCAAAACCAAGTAAGTTTGATCCAGATTCAAATGGACATTTCGGAATTTTTGGTGGTCGATATGTACCAGAAACGTTGATGCCAATTTTATTAGAGTTAGAACAAGCTTATAATAAATATAGATTTGATGAAGACTTTTGGAAAGATGTAAACGCATTATTAAAAGATTATGTAGGCCGACCTAATCCTCTTTATCACGCAAAAAATATTTCTGAAGAGATAGGTGCTAAAGTATATTTAAAAAGAGAAGATTTAAATCATACGGGAGCTCATAAAGTTAATAATACTATTGCTCAAGGATTATTAGCAAAAAGACTTGGAAAGACTAAAGTTATTGCTGAAACTGGTGCTGGTCAACATGGAGTTGCTACTGCTACTATCGCAGCATTACTTGGACTTGAATGTACAGTATTTATGGGTGCTAAAGATGTTGAAAGACAGAAGTTAAATGTATTTAGAATGAAATTACTAGGTGCAAAAGTAATTGCTGTTGAATCTGGTAGTCGTACATTAAAAGATGCTATGAATGACGCAATTAGATACTGGGTTACTAATGCAAGAGATACATATTATATTATTGGTACTGTTGCAGGTCCTCATCCTTATCCTATGATGGTTCGAGATTTTCAAGCTATTATTGGTTGGGAAGCTAGAGCTCAGTGTCTTGATATTGAAGGTAAATTACCTGATGTTGTTGTTGCTTGTATTGGTGGGGGATCTAATGCTATTGGAATGTTCTCACATTTTTTAGAAGATGAAGAAACTACTTGTGTAGGTATAGAAGCAGGTGGATTAGGACTAGATACGGACAAGCATGGATGTAGTTTAGAAAAAGGAAGTCCAGGTGTATTACATGGACAATGTTCTTATTTACTACAAGATGAAGATGGACAAGTTTTAGAAGCACATTCTATTAGTGCTGGATTAGACTATCCTGGAATTGGACCTGAACACTCTTATCATAAAGACTTAGGTACAGTACAATTTGATAGTATTACAGATGATGAAGCAATGGATGCCTTTGTATGGCTTAGTCAAAAAGAGGGTATTATTCCTGCTTTTGAAAGTAGCCATGCTATTGCATATCTTAAAAAAGCAAAAGATGAACTAAAAGGTAAAACTGTAATTGTAAATCTTTCTGGTCGAGGTGATAAAGATATGATACAAGCACAGGATCTTTTAAAGCATAGATTTGAAGAGCAATAGATGCTAAAATTTTTACAAAAAAATTCTGGTAAAATAAGTACGGTAATAGTTGTAACTTTATTTTCATTTTTAGTATATAATTTATATATGGCACCTGTAGATGGGGTGACAGATAAATTTATTTATCTTATGAAAGAATATGGATATGTAATACTTTTCTCATGGAGTATACTTGAAGGTGAGTCAGGGCTAGTTATGGCTGGACTACTTTGTAGCACAGGAGATATGAATCTGTATTTAGCAATCTTTGTAGCAGGTCTTGGTGGGTTTGTTGGAGATCAAATATATTTTTATATAGGTAGATACAATAAATCATATGTACATAGTAAATTTAGAGGTCAAAGAAGAAAATTTGCTCTAGCACATTTACTTCTAAAAAAATATGGATGGCCAATAATATTTGCTCAAAGGTATATGTATGGTATGCGAACAATTATACCTATAGCAATAGGTCTTACAAGATATGATGCAAAACTATTTGCAATTATCAACTTAATTAGTGCATGGATGTGGGGAGCTATTACTATTGTACCTGTTTGGTATTTTGGTGAAGAAATTTTAGAGATTCTTAAAGTAGCAAAAGAGTACTGGTATGTAGCTGTACCATTTGCCTTGACTATAGGTGGAAGTATCATATACTATTTTAATAAAGCTACAAAGAAAGAAATAAAGGAAAAAAATTGAAATTAAACTTAGTAGAAACAAAAGTAAAATCAGATGTTGAAATTATTATCGTACAAAAAGAGACAAATTTAAAAGATAAAAAAATACTAAAAAAATTAAATTTTGAAGGTGCTGATGAAAGCTGTGTATTATTATTAGAACAACAAAAAATATATGTTGGTTGTGATAATACAAGTGATGGGCTAAGGGTAGCTGCTGCAGTTGGAATTAGAAAGTTAAATGAAACAACTTTTAAAACTGCATCAATAATTGCAAATGAAAATTTAAGAGAGATTATTGAAGGTTTAGAGTTAGGAAACTATACTTTTAACAAATATAAATCAAAAAAGAAAGTACAAAAAGAAAAAACAATAAATATTATTGTAGAACATATTTCACAAAAAGAGATAGATGTATTTCAAGAAACAGTAAATGTATCAAATAGTGTAAATATGGTAAGGGATTTTGTAAATACAGCACCAGATGATTTTTATCCAAAAATTATGGCAAATGAAGCTATAAAAATTGCAAAAGATAACAATCTTGAATGTAAAATTTTAGGTGATAAATACTTTGAAGCTAATGGTATGGGATCAATAGCTGCAGTAGGTCGTGCAAGTAGACATAAATCAAAACTAATTCATCTTACATATAAGCCATCAGGTAAAATTAAAAAGAAAATTGTTTTAGTAGGAAAAGGTCTTACTTATGATTCTGGTGGACTTAGTTTAAAACCATCAGATTTTATGGTAACTATGAAGTCTGATAAAAGTGGGGGATCTGCTGTTTTAGGAATGATGGATGCTATTGCTAAATTAAATCTTCCATTTGAAGTACATGGTATTATTGGTGCTGTGGAAAATATGATAGGTGGAGATGCCTTTAAACCAGATGATGTTCTAACTGCAAAAAATGGTAAAACAATAGAAGTTAGAAATACAGATGCAGAAGGAAGACTTGTTCTTGCGGATTGTTTATGTTATGCACAAGATGAAATTGAAGATATAGATTATATTATGGATTTTGCTACATTAACAGGTGCTAGTGTAGTTGGAGTTGGACATTATACGACAAGCATAATGGGTAATAATACCGAACTTACATGGAAAGTAGTTCAATCAGCACTTGATAGTGGAGAATTAGCTACTACATTACCTTTTAATAAATATCTTAGAAAAACAATCAAATCTAAAATAGCAGATATTTGTAATATCTCTAGTACTAGATATGGTGGAGCTATCACAGCTGGAATATTTTTAGATGAATTTATTAAAGATGAAAATAAAAATAAATGGGTTCACTGTGATATAGCTGGTCCTGCATATGTAGAAGAACAATGGGGTTATAATCCTTATGGTGCTAGTGGTGCAGGTGTAAGAATGACAATAGAGTTCTTAAAGAATTTATAATATGGAAGAAAAGTTAAAAGATACAGCACATCTTGATCTTGAAGATTTAGCATCAAGAAGAGCAGAAGTTTATTTAACTGAACAGTTTAAAAAGTTAATTACAGAAGCTGAAGAACATGTAACTCAAATTCAACCAGATGATATAAACCTTAAAGATTTAGATACATTATTACTTGATGTAAGAGAACCAGAAGAATTTGCTAGTGGTTATCTAAGAAAAGAAAACCACCTCACAATTCCTAGAGGTAAATTAGAGTTTGTAGCTATTAAAAAAATATTTGAAAAGTATGGAAATGATGTACCTATTGTTACATATTGTTTCAAAGGTCCACGAGGATTATTAGCAGCATATCAGCTTAAAAAAATGGGTTTTACAAATGTAGTAAATTTAGAAGATGGACTTCTTAATTGGCTAGGATGTGGTAAAAGTTTGAAAAGCTATTTTGGTGATATTACTTTAGCAAAAAATGAAAAATAAAAGGGTTAAACATGAATATAAAAAAGAATCAACAAATAAAAAAGAATATGAAAAAAGCATTTTCATTAATGGAGTTAATGGTAGTAATTATTATTTTAGGATTACTAGCAGCGTTTGTTTTGCCATCGTTAACAGGTAAGAGTGATGATGCAAAAATTAAATTAACTTGTATTCAAATGAAAAGTATTGATCAAGCTTTAAAGATGTACAAAATTGATAACTCAGCATATCCATCAACAGAAGAGGGATTAAATCTTTTAGTAGAAAAAAAATATTTTGAAGATAATAAAGAACCATTAGATTCTTGGAAATCAAAATATGTTTATATTAATGATGAAGATAATATTGATTTAATATCTTTTGGTGGAAATAAAAAAGAGGGTGGTAATGATGATATTTACTATTCTAAGTGTAAATAAGAATAATTAGTATTTATTTGTGAAAAAGGCATTTACACTTTTTGAGATTATGATTGTGATAATCTTAATCTCAACTATTTATATATTTGCTATTAATAGTTTTACAAAAAATAATGATTTACAAAAAGATGAAGTAACACTTCTTAATTTAAAAAAAACACTTCTAAGTCAAGAATTTGAAGAAAAAATAACTATAAAGTGTATAGAAAATGATTTTTCATGTTTTGTATTTATAGATGGTACATTACAAGAAGATGTGCTCAAGCCAATATTTAAAGAACAGCCGATAGTATATGATTATACTCCAGAATTAGAAAAATTAGAATTTATAGATTTAGAGCTTGAACAACTTCAACGATATAGTATAGTTTTTGAATATAGCTGTAAAAAAGACCAAAGATGTAGTGAGATGATTGTAGAAACTGAAACTAAAACATATATATTTAATGATATGTATAAAAAGCCAGAAGTTATAGAATATATTAATGATATAGATGAATATTTTGATGCAAAAATTCGTGAGGTAAAAGATGCTTTTTAAATATACAGGATTTGATAAAGATGGTAAGCTTATTAAAGGTCAACTTGAAGCTGAATCTATTGCTGGATTAAAAGCACAATTGAAGCATAAGAAAATTATATATAAAACTATAAATAAAGATAATCCAAGTATATTTAATAAGTTTTCATTAAGAAGAAAAATAAAACTAAAAGCTAATGTACTATCAAGTATTAGTAGGGATCTAAGTATTTATTTAAACTCTGGGATTTCTCTCTTAAATGCCCTTAAGTTAATATCTCAGCGATATAAAAATGATAGTAAATTAAATCCATTTTTCTTATCTGTTATTGCATATATGGATGAGGGAAAGAATCTTTTTACAGCATTACAATTACAAAAAATAGTAGAACTACCAGAGTTTTATTTACAATCTATTAAAATTAGTGAAGATGGTGGAATGTTAGAGTCTGTACTTGTTGAACTTGCAGATTATTTAAAAGAGCAAGATAAATTAAATAAACAAATTGTATCAGCTATGACATACCCAGCTTTTATAATTACAGTATCATTTTTTATGGTTGGATTTATGTTGAGTTTTATTGTTCCAAAGATTACGGCAATCTTTGAACATAATGATCAAGCATTACCAGGAATTACCAAGTTTGTAATTGAAGCAGGAAACTTTGTTAATTCTTATTATCATATAGTGTTAATATTTATAATTACTATTATTTCATTATCTATTTATATACTTAAGAATTTCCCAAAAGTTAAATATAAATATGACACTTTATTATTAAAATTACCTTTTATTGGTAGCCTTATAGAAATAGGTGAATTAAGTAGGTTTGCTTATATGAACTCTATTTTAATTAAATCAGGAGTACCAGTAGTACAGGCTTTTAAACTGGGATCAAATATTTTGAAAAATTCTGTAATTAAGAATTTATTTCTAAGTGCTAGTAAAAAAGTTGTAGAGGGTGAAAAACTATCAACTATCTTAGATAATAGTAAAATATATAAAATTGATATAGCTTTTATTCAAGCTGTAGCTATTGGAGAAGAAACAAGTCAGTTAAGTGCGATATTACAAAATTTAGCAGAACTATACAGTACCAAAAATAAAGATAAAATAGGAATATTTTTAACGCTATTAGAGCCTATGTTTATGCTTATAGTTGGTGGTCTTATTGGATTTATTGTTATTGCTATGCTTTTGCCAATATTTTCTATGAGTTTTTAGACAAGACTTATTATGTATATACAAAAAAAAGGTGTTGTATTATTAATTACACTATTTTTTATTACAGCTATATCTATACTAATATTAAAAAATCTAGATGATTCAAATCAGTTTATAAAAGAGGTCTCACACGATACTGCTTTAACTCAAATAAATATAACAAATAAAAATGTTCAAGATGAGGTAATTAAATTAGTAAACAATTATCAAGATAATATTGATGAATTATTAGAAATTTCATCAAATGGAATACCATTTAATTATGGTGATATTCAATTGTTTATAAAGATTGAAGAATATTATCCTAAAGATTGTAATTTAAATGAGATAAAAAATCCAGACGATATATCTGCTAAATGTATTAGTATAGGTGATAATATTTCATATCCGTATGACTTTATGCAAGTAGTTAAAAAATATAAACCTAAAAATGGCTTTGAAAATCAAAAGCAACTTGAATTTGTTATTGATAAATATAAGTTAAGTTCTAGAGATGATAAGATAGATATTGTAAAAGATAATTTTGGCTTTTTAACTATAGCTCAAAATCAAGATAATGAAAGCATTTCTAGATATTTAAAATGTAGCTATGATATAAATATAAATAATATTAAAGCTACAAGTTCTTTTATTTTTAAATTAGGCTTAAGAAAAATAGAAAAAGGTTCTCATAGTTTAGTTTTGACCAATTGATGGTGGTGCAATAGTAAAACTATCTGAAGTGTCTGTATTTGATTGTTCATCTTCCTTTGATTCTAAGTCTTGAGCAGATACTGGTTCACCATTTGTATCATTTTGGGTAACAATCTTAGTTTTTGCCATTGTATTGAGATATCCATCCATGATAATAGGATAATCTGTATTATTAATTATAGCAGGTGCTGGAGGAGGCAATGTATTATCATACATATCTTTTGCTTCTTCTATTGTAATATCCGCATACACAGAAAACCTAGATGGTGTGTCATATTCTTGATTTGTTTTCAAAGGTGTCACATCTACTAAATTGTTATCTTGAATATATTGTATAATCTCTTCACTATTTAACTCTTCAATTTCTACTTTACTTTCTTGATTATACTCTTTTAGCGTATCTTTTTTTGTAGGTACTATAGCAATTTTTTTAATCTCTTGTGTATCTTCTTCAATATAAAGAATCTTAATTTTTTTTGTTTGATGTGTCTTTATATCTTTGGATTCTTCTACATTTGTGATAGTTGTTTTATCTTTTATTGGATTATTATCAGAATCAGAAATGAAAATATATCCACTAATAGCAGCTATACTACCTATCCCTAAAATTAAATATTTATTTATCATATTTATTGCTCTATAAAACCATCTACGGTTTTATTTACTAAAATAACATCAGCATCATTGTAAGTTACTTTATACAGTTGATTGAATTTTTTTACTATTTCTATTTTATTAACACTTACTTTCTTTTTAAATAATTTAGTAAGTTGTTTTTCTACAAATTCTTTTTTTGGTTTATTAAGCTCATTTTTACATTTTGATAGTTCTACTTGCATAGGTGGTGGAAGAAATATTACCATAGGAGGTATTAGCTCACATGATTTTGGTATAGTGGATTTTTTATTGGAAATATTATTTGACTTTGTATCAAGTGATGGTATCATTGGGGGCATTGGTATAGTATCTACTGCACTCATAAATGTTGATATTGCTAATAAATTTAATAGTATTTTATATTTCATATTTTAACCTCTAATATTTAATTAATTACATAATAGTATCAAAAAATCACTTTAATGGGTAGAAATTTTGAAATACTATAAAAATGACATGTCGTTATTTGTTTTATTATATTTATAATAGTATAATAAACGTATATAAATAACAAGGGGAAAATATGAAAATAAATAAGATAAGATTAAGTAAGATTGCAAGTGCAGTTGTTGTAAGTACTGTAATATTCACAGGATGTAATTTTGGTTCAAGTAGTGCGATACCTAGTACATCTACAACGGTATCTGGTACAGTAATTGATGGATATATTAAAAATGCAAAAGTAACTTTTGGTGGTAAAGAGGCAACTACAGATGAAAATGGTAAATATACATTTACATTTGCTACAGCTCCTGCAGCTGGTGCATTAGTAGCATCTGGTGGTATTGATACAGATACTGGTGAAGTTTTTGAAGGTGTTTTAAAAGCTCCAATGGCAGCTGGTGCAACTGTAGCAGCTATTACACCTCTTACAACTTTGGTTCAATCAGCAGTTGATTCTGGTAAAACATTAGCCGAAGCTAAGACAAATATTGCGGTTCAATTAGGTATCGATGAAGCAACTCTTGTAGCAGATCCAATTGCTCAACTTTTAACTGGTGATGCTACAGCTAAAGCAGCAGCAGCAGTAGCTATTAAACAAGCACTTAAAGTTCAAAAAACTGTTGAACTTTATGCAAAAGCAGCTGGTGGTGATGTAAATGCTAACTTTGTAGATATTATGAAAGCTGTTGCTGCATCTCTTGTAAACTTAGGTTCTACTCAATCTGCTACAGCACTTGCAACTGCTACAGCAGCTACTGTAGTTAGTGCAGCTATTACTGATACAACAGCTCAAGCAAATATTGTAGCAGTTGAGAAATCAGTTAAAGCTGTACAGTCTGTAATGGAAGCTATGGTAATTACAGCTGATACAACAGTTGCCGAAATTGCTACAAAAGCAAAAGCAATTGAAGTTGTAACTTCAAAAGTTGAAGCTGTTGTAGAAGCAGCAGTAGCTGGTACTGGATCTATTGCAGATGCAGAAGATACTGTAAAAGCAGTAGTAATGTTAGGTGGTGTTGAAAAAATTGCAGCACAAATTACAGTAGCTCAAGCTGCTGCAGTAGTAGCTAGTAAGACAGTTGATACATCTTCATTTGCAGATATATTCTTAGATGCGACAGTAGTTGCAGCTCAAAAGACAGTATTTGAGACTAACTTCGGTACGGATATTGCAGATAGTGATATTAATATTGAAACTATTGCAGCTGTAATTTCTGGTACAGACACTACGACTACAACATTAACAAAAGCGGATGGTAGTATTTTAGATGCTACTGAAACAACTAATATTGTTGCAGCAACTGAGTCTGCAGTAACGGCTATTGATACAACAGCAGCAGCAAAAACAGCAGAAGAGACTGCAGCAGCAGAAGCTGCTGATTTAGTGGCATCTGCAAAACTAGTTGATATGCTTGCTTTAAAAGATTCACAAGTAACTATTGGTGATCAGTTAGTAACAATTGAAGATGGTTCTTTTGGAAATGTTAAACATGATATTGTAGAAGCAGCAGATGTAGCAGCTCTTTATTCAGCTAACTTTAGCTTAACAAATATTTTAGATGCTGATGAAAATGCATATGCAAGTATGGAAAATGGAGATGTTAAATCTTTAACATTAGGTATCAAAATTGAAAATAATGACAATGCTCAAGCACTACTAGTAGTGATGGACAAAGTGAAGCTTACAAGAGGTGGAACAATAGACCAAGACTTATATGATGGTGCATATAGTGTAGAAGTAGAAGCAGGTGCAAAATTATATGGATATGGTACAAAATCTGATGGTAGCTACATAACAGCTGAGCTTACAAATGATAGCGCAAATGGTTCTGTATCTACAGATGCTACAGGTGCTATAGATATTGACCTATCTAGTACAATTGCAAAATTTGAGGCAGAAGCTACTGGAGAGCTTGGAACTGTAGCTGCAAACTTAAAATCTTACTTTGGTGAAAATGGAAGCTATAAAGTTTCACTATATATATCAGGTACAAGTGGTATTTCTGAAGCTACTCCAGCAACTGGAATTGCTACAGGTCTTACAGATGCTGGTACTCAAATATCTGGTGTAGCAGCAACTGCTGTAACTTCTAAGTTTAGTGGTTTAGTAAGTCAATTAACTGGTACGGTAATTATTGGTATGACAGAAGCTGAAATATTAGCTGCAAATACTACATCTGTAGATGCAATAGCAGAACAAGTTACATCTAGAACAGTTCCAACTCAACTTGATGGAGTAAGTGTAGCGTTTGACAAAGTAGCTCTTGTAGCATCAGTTGAAGACCAAACACAAACAGTAACAGCTACTATCTCAAAAGGTAGTGGAACTACTGCATATAGTACGACTACAACATTTACAGAAACTTTAGCAGCAGACCAAGCATTAATTGATGCAGCAGACCAAGCATTAATTGATGCAGCAGATTTAGTAACTGTAGGAGCAGCGAAAACAGCATTTGATGCATTAGCAAGTGGAGAAAGAAGTTTTACTCATACAGGTGTGACAGTAGAATTTAGTGCAGAGATAGCAACAGCAACTGCAAGTGAACAAAGTGATGTAATTACAGTTACATTTACAAAAGGTACACAAGAAGTTACTACTACATTTACAGAAGTAGTAGCAGCTAGTCAAGCAGTGATCGATGCAGCAGATTTAGTAACAGTTGGAGCAGCGAAAACAGCATTTGATGCATTAGCAAGTGGACAAAGAAGTTTTACTCATACAGGTGTGACAGTTACATTTGATCCTGCATCTGCAAATGTAGCTACTAGTACAGAACAAACTTATACAGTTACAACTACATTCGCAAAAGGTACACAAGAAGTTACAACTACATTTAGTGAGACAGTTGCAGCTGCGGCAGCAGCCTTGGATACTGGACTTAGTTTAGTTCTTAATGCAAGTGATGCAAGTGCGGATACATCTATTACAGTTGCTACTGATCATACTTTAAAAGTTATGATTGCTGATGCTGATATAATTGCTGCTGCAAATTTAAATGGTTTAAGTACACCAAGATCAGTATTGTTAAATGTTAATGGTTCAGCAGCACCACTAGTAAAGATTCCTGTAGAATATTCTACATCAGGAACGACAGTTTCATTTGTATTATTTAATTCTCTTGGTGTTGCAATAGCTAAAGAAATACATCAGTTAGATAATGCTACTTCGTTATTAAACTTAACTTCAAGTATTAATCTAACAACTAATTAATAAAAATATTACAGAAGATATTAAATCTTCTGTAATATCTAAAGTAAAAGGAGATTCAAACTATGAAATATTTACAAAAAACAAATTTTTTAAAAATGTTACTCTTAGTAACAATATTTATAACTACGGCTCATTCAGTGTCAAACCTACCACCATATAGAGTTATAGGTAGTATAGAACTAAATGGAGAAAAAGTAACAGATATTACAGGCTACACAATTAGCGGTGTAGCAGTATTAGATGGCGTAGAATTTATATCAACAAATCTAAATTCTACTATGTTTAAAATTGATATAGATGCGGACTATATAGATAAAGTTGTAAAGATAAATATTACAAACCCAGATGGAGTAGCTTTACAAATTAGTAGTCCCGCAAATGCAACTATTGTACCGGATGAAAGTGGAAAAACTTCAATAGTTGCATTTAAAACAAGCTTAGGAGATACTCAATCCTATGACTTGAAAACTGGTTGGAATTTGATTTCTGTACCACTTGATATGACAAGTACTACAGCATCAAGTTTTATTGATTCAGTAGGTGGTGCAACAAAAGTATCATCAGCATGGACATATAATGCGGCAGCTGGTAGTTGGAAAACGTATGATATGGAGCTTGTATCTCTTGGCTTAGGTGATTTAAATGACCTTAAAAATATAGTACCTGAAAAGGGATATTTCCTAAAACTATTAGCTGACACTAGTATTACAATTGCAGGTAGTTCCCATGTTCAAAGTAATATGGATTTAGTAACAGGATGGAATCTAGTTGGTTTTGTAAATAATATAAAACCAGATAATTTGATTGCACAACTTGGTGCAACAAAAGTATCATCAGCATGGACATATGATGCGGCAGTTGGAAGTTGGAAAACATATGATATGGAGTTAGTGTCTCTTGGCTTAGGTGATTTAAATGACTTAACTCAAATTAGTGTTGCCAAAGGTTATTTTATAAAGATGCTAGAAAATTCTACTGCTCAGTTAGACTTTACATCAACAACAGCAACAACATCAACAGCAACAACAACAGCAGCAACAACAGCAACAGAAACAGCAACTCAAGCAGAATTATTAGTAGTATCTAGTGATAAAGCAGCACTTAACTTATCAAGCATAGATGCAAATGCAGTTAAGGCAGATATTACATTACCAAGTTCTGGTACAAGTGGTTCTACTATTACATGGGCATCTTCAAATGCTACAGTTGTAGATGTTAATGGTGGTGTAACTCAACCAAGTTTGGATACAGCTATTACGCTTACAGCAACTATTACAAAAGGTTCTACATCTGATACAAAAGTATTTAGTATTATTGTAAAAGCAGTAGATACTACAGTAATAGCTGTTGTACTTGATGATACTTCAAGCACTGCAGTAGAAGACACTACACCTGTACAAACATTTGCAGATATTTTAACAAATACGGTAAACACATCAATGGTATTTGAAGTAAATGAAGGTTTACAATACTTTGTACAATTTAAAGCAGGTAATAAAGTTGATTTATATGGATTTGATAAAAATACAGTTGAGTTTGATTCTGATGGTGTAGCTATTAAGCCTAGTAAATTTACAGATTTAGATGTATTAGTTTCTACAGATGGAAATAGTATTACAGTTGGTGATTATATTATTACTAATTATAGTAGTACAAAAATTGTACTTAAAGATGGAACTAAAAGTCCTGTATTTGCTACAGTTGATGCTAGTACATCAGTTAGTCTTGATGATAAATTTAATACATTTTGGACTATATCAAAGCCTGCTACAATTGTAGTAGATTATGCAGCTAAGTATGAAGAGGTAATTGCAGAAGAAACAGTATCTACTGAAACTGAAGCCGAAATTACTCAAATCCAATCTACTGGTATTGTTGGTAAAAGAATAGTTACAAAAAATGAACATGGAGATGTTCAGTGGTATCAATTTGAAAATGATGGAAATTTCGTTGCAATGCTAAAGATGGGTGATGAAAGTACAAATGAAGCCAAAGATATTTTAATTAAAGGTACCTATTCAGGTACTCAAACAATTACAGTTTCTACAAAAGACCCAATTACAGGTGAAGAATTAACTGTAACACCATCTATTGATTTTGTTAATAATAAATTAAATATGACTATGGCTGGTGCTAGTTTTACAGATACTATAGTAGAAAATATTATTAAAATTGAAGATGCTGCATTTGATTACAAAGATGTAATGATAGTTCAAGCAAAAGAGATTTTAATTGAAAAAGAGGAATCAGGTATTACGGTAACTGAAGAAGAAAAAACTCAATTATTAAATGATCTTGGTGTAGATAGTGATAAGTTTACAACATTTGAAGATTCAGATGATGCTACAAAATATGTAGAAGAATTAACAAATACAAAATCAATTCAACTTGCTGCTATTGCAAATATAATTGGTAAAGAAGTAGAAGTAAAAACACCTTGGAATGATACTCAAATATTTAAAGTAAGAAATGATGGTACTTTGGATATTGGTAAAGAAGAAGATTTTACAAATAATTGGCAATCTAAAAATTACTATAAAGAAGAAACAGTTACTGATTCTAACGGTGGAACTTTAGATGTATTATCTGTAGTAAATAGATGGAATGACGATGATGAATTTGAAATAAGTGTATCTGGTGGTGATCTTTTAGTTAGAAAAGAATATCAAGAGAAATATAATATTGCTAGAATTTCTAGTATTAATGTAAGCGATAAAGATACACAAATTCCAAGTGATACTGAAGGTTGGACTGATGCTCTTGTGGCAAAGACATTATATTTAGAAGACAAACATGATGATAATGGAAATCGTGGTAGATTGGTAAAAGTTTATGGTCTAGCAATTGGTGATGCGGTTAAAATTGGTGATTGGAATAAAAATTCAAGTGATATATACACTAGAAATTGGCATGACAGTTTTGAGATATATGAATATATAGATAAAAATAATAGTGAAAATACTGATAATAATGACGATGGTGAAGTTGATGATGAAGACAGAAATATCATTAAAGCTAGAAGTACTTATGATCCAAGTAGATTATTAATAGTTAAACTTTATGATAGAAAGATTAGGTTAGAAGATGTTAGTAATGATATATTTAGTGTATTAGCAATTTCAGATTTATCTACAAATGATACAGGTACAAACACTGGTATATCAGATATAAATAATCTTATCAATCAAGTTACTGCTATTACATATGAGTGGGATAATAATAGAAGAAAATTATTACATATATCTGGAAATGGTACAAGTCCAACTACAGGTAGCTTAGTAGAGATTGAAGAGAATAAAAATGATGGTGATTGGTCTGAAAATCATAGAAATGAATACACTTGGGTAAAAGTAGAGAATACAATTGTTGCGACAAATATCAACAATAGTGCAGATTCATTTACACTTAGAGTTGATGAGTTTGGAAGAGTTGATATACTTAGAGGTTCGGATGATATACAAAGAATTGTAGATGTAAAAGATTCTACAGAAGATGATGCTAATGTAATAGATAGCTCGGCATTTGCAAGTATGGATGATTTTAATGGATATGTTGTAGCTTATAAATATTTTAATGACCAAAGTAATGACTGGGCAGAAATCTTTGTAATCAATGAAGAAGATGGCACAATAGAGTTTGGTAATAGAGATTACGATGATGTAAATCTATGGGGAACTTATGATTATACACGAGTTGGTAATATTATTACAGCTGTTAATCAGCATAATAGTGATGATATAAGGACTATAGAATTTGTAAATGGTAAATTTAAAGTAACAAATCAATGGGTAGAACAAGTAGAAGCTAGTATTACTGATGTTAAGGATTCAAATGGAAATATTATAGTCTTAGAAAAGAGCCAAAACTTTATGCTTAATACTCTTGATGACATCAAAGGTAAAATTGTAAATGTAACAATGTCATGGGGTGAAGAAAAAGAAGCACACTTTATTACAGCAGGGACTGGTACCGCTATTACATTCTTAAAACTTGAACTTAAAAATATAGAGTATAATTGGAGTGAAGAGTTTGACCTTAAAAAAGTTGATGATACTGATTATGTTGGTGGTTACTACTTAAATGCGTATAGATCTTGGGACAAAGAAAACCCACTTAAAATATATGTAGATAGTAAAGGTAGACTTATCAAAGAAGATAAATGGTCGAATATCAAAAGAGTTGTAGAATTCAATGGTACAGAAGATACAGATGGTGTATCTGATATATTTGAATTACTAGGTAATGAGATAGCATATGCAGATTTCAATAGCAATGATAACTCTTGGTTAGAGCTTCTTAAAATTGATGGTAGTGTAGATGGTGGTATGCTTCAATTTGGTAATAAAGATCAATACAACCCAGATGGAAACTATTGGGGAAGTTATGATTATATTGTAAATGGTACTACAATAGTTGCAACTGATATTTATAATAGTGATAACATTAGAGAAATATTAGTTAATAAAACCAGAGTAGAGATTACTGAAATAAGAAAAGAAGCTATGTCAGTACAAACACCAGCAGATGGTACAGTATTTGCAAGTGCAGAAAATGCAGCAGCTTTAGTGATGGTTTCATCTATTGAAAATCTTGTAGGAAATGTAATCACACTTGAACAAAGCTGGGGTGGAGAGCAAGAGCTTAGAATCTACGACAACAGAGTAAAAGATTTTGATAATGATTTAAGTGGTATGATGACATTTAAATGGAATAAAGAAGACCAATGGTTTGATAAATATATTTGGACATACCAAAATGACAATACAGAACTGAAAGCTACAAGAGTTAATAGTGGTAGTAATGATAGTATTCTAGATTTGGAAGAATTTGGTTTAAATTTATATAGACATAATCTTGATACTGAAAACTTTGAGATATGGAGTGTTAATGAGTTTGGTAAACTTGTGCGAGAAAATGCATGGAGTGAAAAATTATTCCCTGTTGCTGTATTAAATACAGATGGCACAGTAGATACAACACAAACAATAGATTCATTATCTGATATGACAGGTAAGACTGTGATATTTGCTCAAGAATGGGGTAATAACGGATCTAATGTTGGAAAAGATTTTGACACTATAGCCAGTAGTACAAATGCATACTTTAGAGCTATACAAGTAGATTCAAATGGTATGGAGATGAAATTTGGTGAATATAGAACATCGAAAGTTAATCTACATGATCAAAGAGATTTAAGTCAAAATATAGATGCGTGGTGGAATGACTGGGCAGATAATAGAATCGTAGTTGGTTTTGCAAAAGAAAATACTGATCATAGTATCACATTTAAGAAAAATAATAGTACAGGATTTACTACACCATTTAGCACAAATACAACTTTTAAAGATTTAAAAGGAGACTCATTTGCTAAATTAAAACTATTTATGAATGATAGTGCTAATAATCTTGATGGATATGTAGCTGTACTTGAAGAGACTTCGTTCTTAGATAATGATGAAAATCCAGACAATAGATGGTTTGATATTATCAAATTTAATGATATAGATATGTGGAATAGTGGAAATAGTGGTGACTATGTAGTTTGGGGTAATCTAAACAATCAAGATGAACTTACTAACTTCTCGAATACTATGGATATTGAAGCTATTGGAAATGAATATAAAGCTGAATCTATATATGGTGGTAGTGAAAAGAAAAGATTTAGTTTCACTAAAAAAGATTTATGGATAGATGGTCAAGATGGACAAGCAGGTTCACTAGAAGAGGATGTAGTGTTCTTAGATATGATGTCTATCAATCAAGAAGAGATGACAATCTCATTACAAGAAGCTACAATAGTAAAACCAAACTTATCATTTTTAAATGAAGGTACTGATGGTGGTGATGGAGTTTCTATAGGAGATACTGGACCAACACTAGAAGAGCTTAAAACTGAACTTGATAATATACCATCATTTTCAGTTCCAAGTGTAACAGATGAAGCATATTGGACAAATAAAGAACTTTATTTGGCTGAAGTTTGGGAAGATAGTTACAATAGTCAATCATATGTAAAACTGGAATTTGAAAGAATGACATTCAAAGATAATGGTGAGATGATAATGGAAGAAATTGAACCTGAAATGGAAGATGTATATGATGCAACTACAGGAAATATTACTGGTCAAAATCCTATTGTAGATGCATCTGGTAATGTAATATTTAAAACTATACGAACAAATTATGGTACTTGGTCTTGGAAGAATGGTACTGCACCAAGTATAAGTTTTGAAGACAGCTGGATGGAAAATGGTGTTCAGCATATAGAACAGATCGATGAAGATATACAGTTTGGTGAATGGATTAAAGTAGATGGTACATCAGCTGGAGCTAATACAGCTATCATTGGTACAGATACTAATGATGATGATAGTGTTGATAACTGGTCTATGAAAATTCTTGGAATGAAGCCAATTGGTCAAGAATCGGTAATGGCACCAACTACTGCTAATTCTATTGTATTAACTATTTCAGATATTAGTAATAAAAAAATTACTTTTGATGATGGAACTACTATAGAGTTTAATTCTGATCAAACATTTAATGAAACTGGTACAGATGATGGTCAATCATATACTGAAAATGGTAACTGGACTATTGATAGTGATGGTAAATTAGCTATGCAAGATAGTGATGGTGGTGGACTACTAATAGAATTTATGTCTATGCCTGCTAATGGTGTAGAGATAAAAATATATGAAGATGGTAGTATAGAAACTGAAACTATTAGTACTTTTACTGATATGACAAGTGGATTAGCTACTTTCCCAACTTCTCCAATTATAGCTGGAGTAGCGGATACAACACCTACACCAGAATAATTAATTATTCTAATTTTACTATAAGTGGGCAATTTTTTGCTCACTTATTTTTTTATATAATCTAAAGAGGATAAATCCAATGAAATATTTAATTTTAATTTTTTTGCTTATTGTTAATGGTTTTGCTATTACAGAAATAGAGAAAAAACAATACAGTGAACAATCAAACAAAAATAAAAAACAATACGAACAAAAGTTAAAATATGAAGATAATAAAAAAGCAAAATTTAAAGAGTTAGATAGTCAAATAGTTGAATATAAAACAAAAGAAAAAGAAAAAATAAAAAGAAATTTAAATCAAAAACAAATAAGTGAAAAGGTAAATCAAAAACAATATCAAAAATATCAACAAGAACAAAATAAAAGAAAAACAAATCAAGAACTGTTACAAAGACCAAAAGATTCTAGTGTAAATATTGTAGTTAAAAAAGATGAACCAGTAATAAAAATAAATAAAATTATAAATTCAAAAGATATTAAAAAATTTATAAAAACAAATAAATTAAAAATAGCATCGAATTTTGCAAATAAAAAAATAGTATCAGAGTTTCTAAAAGGTAAGTATACAACAACTTTGTATATAAAAGATGATATTATTTATAATATAAAAGGAAATCCAATAATCCCATTTGTATTGTATGGTAGTTATAAAAATACAAAAGAAAATATATATAAGTTTATCATACCTCTTGAAGCAAAAGATAAAAATGATTTATATATACATCTAGCAGATAAAAAAGGTAAATCTTTAAAACTAATCCATATAGATACAAAAAAAGCTATACAAGGGGAGTTTTATAGATTTGATATAGATGAATAGAATATTATATATTCTTGGCTTGGTATTAATTCTTGGTTTATCTATATTTTTTATGAGTAAGGAAGATGATATATCTGAATTTAATAATGATAAAATTATAAAGCATATTACTATTAATGATTATACTAAAATAGAAGATATGAAATCTGATAGAAAAAGTACTTCTATTCAAATAGAATATATTGATGAGCAAAAACCTATAGATGTAAACTTAAATTTACAAAATACTAAAGATAAAAAGCCTTTACAAATGAAAAAGAATTTAAATCAACAATACAGTGTAGATGATATGATTATTGGAAATGACGATGTTCGAGAGTATATTAAAAATAATAATTTAAAAAATATTCCTAAAAGAGTTTCTTTAAATACAATTAATAAAGAAAAAGAAATTGATGATAAAATTGCTATATTTAAAATAGAAGTTTTATCAAATAGTGAAGTAGTATATGTACAAGGTGTACCACCTAAAGTACCAAAATATCTGTATGGAATTTTTAATTCTGTGCAAGAACCATTTAAAATACAAATACCATTAGAGCTAAAAAGTGATATAGTTAGTTTAAAAGTTACAAATACGAAGACTAATGATATAATAATACAAAATGTTGATATCCAAGATTTGCAATCTGGTGATTTTAAACAAATAGATATAATGGAGCCATAAGATGAGAATAATATTAATGCTAATAACAATATTTATTAGTGTATCTGCAAATTATATTACTAGTGAAGATAATAAAAATTATTATTTAGAATCTCAACACTTTAAAGTAATTGTAGGTATAGAATATAAATTAGATACAAATATACAAGATAAAATGACAAATATATTAGATATTGCAGAAAAATCTTGGGATGTTGAAATTAACCAATTAGGTTTTAATGCTCCACGAAATACACAAAGTAGTCTTATTGATATTTATATTGGAAATATGAATGCCTATAATTATGAATATGATTATTTTCAAGAGATTGATGCAAGTTTTGCTGGTTGGGCAAGTTCTTATTCATCTAATAATACCCCTTTTTTTGTGTTAAGTGATACTATAAATGATGATATTTTAAAAACTACTATTTCACATGAATTTTTTCATACTATTCAATATTCATATTTTGAAATATCAAATATAGATTATGATAAATGGATTAAAAATATTTGGTGGTTTGAAGCAACGGCTGTACTTTTGGAAGATGAAGTATATGATGATTTAAATGGATATGTATATTTTGCTAATCAATATTTTAATAATACTGATTTAGCAATAGAAACTTATAATAGATCTCATGAATATTCACTTGTAGTATTTGCAAAGTATATCAAAGAAAGATTTGGATTTGATATTATTAAGAAAAGCTTAAGTATGATTGAAACATCTGGTGAGCTTGGTTTCTTTGAGATTTTAGATAATATTTTCAAAGATGATTATAATACATCTATGATAGGGGAATTAACTCATTTTACACTTTGGTTAAAAGATCCTTCATTATATTTTGAAGAAGGTAATTTATATAATAATGTTAAAAAATTTGATACTGATACTAATAGTGAGCTAGCAAAAGGTGCGATTAAAATATTAAATAACTCTAGAATATTATTAGATAGTGGTGTATATGTTACATTTGATGTAGAAAGTGGATGGAATTTTGTAGGAACACCAGATAATATAAGTAGTAGTAAATTAAATATACAAAATGAAGAGTATGCTTGGATATATCAAAATAATACTTGGGAATATTTCTCAAAAAGTAAAATAGGTAATATCTTAGCTGGATCTGCAATATGGCTATACAAAAAAGATAAAAATCTAATTTCTTTTGAATCAAATATATTAGGTGAAGATTCTAGCGTAAATGTAGGTTGGAATATGATTTCACCAGTAAGTGGTGATATTGATGTAGTAGAAAGATTTAAAGTAAAATCAAATTACCAAGCAGCCTTTAGCTATAAAAATGAAAAGTGGAATGTATATGCACCAAATTTTGATACTTCTGCCTTTGAGACATTAGATATTGTTAAAGTATCTCAAGGTGCATGGATAAAATCTATAGAAAATACTGTGTCCGATAATTTTAACTTAGTGCTAGATATTGAAGTTGGTGATTATAGTGATTTTAAAATTGGAATTAGGTTTGATAAACTATCAACAGGTGCATATGGTGAAATTGTAATTCATAATGATAAACTGCATATTACAGGAACAAAAAGTAATGGTACAAGTGGTAGTAAAACATTCATAAAAGGCAGTGATGTATATGATAGTATGCTAAATTTTGATGGAGATAAATTATATTTAAATATTGATGATGTATTTGCTATACAAGATATGGTACCTGCAGCTACTTTTCAAGCAAAAAGTAAAT
>Ga0233431_1000875_pt1 | contig 58848 bp, 65 predicted proteins | sample SI_118_April2016_FD_179867 | JGI IMG/M metagenome (GOLD analysis project Ga0233431, IMG submission 179867) | Seawater microbial communities from Saanich Inlet, British Columbia, Canada - SI_118_April2016_200_MG | ecosystem: Environmental > Aquatic > Marine > Inlet | place: Canada: British...
GTTAGTGGTCGAGTACCTGGCAGGCCAGTTTGTTGTTAGTGGTCGAGTACCTGGCAGGCCAGTTTGTTGTTAGTGGTCGAGTACCTGGCAGGCCAAAGAATAATCTGATAAAGGTTATTTTTTTTGACAAGGAGGGGAGTGGCAAGCAATGTTTATTCTAGCTCGACTAACGTCTGAGATAACCAATTGAGTAAACGAAAAAGGTTAGTCTTGTATTGACAAACAAGAATATAAAATGTATACTTTACTGTCTTGACACTGAAGAAAAATAAATAGAAGGAAGGGAAGAATCATGCAAGATAAAGAGATCTTGACAATTATGATGCAAATTAACAGTTTGAATCCAGGGGTTTGGATGAATGCAAAGCTCCGCCTGAATCCTGACAATTGCGCTTTTGTAATTTTGCCGGGACCGAGGTCTCATAACTATAGGGAAGAAAATGGATGCGAAATTTGGCTTAGTCTTCAGAAAAGAGAAGTCAGTTCCAAGTTATTGATTGCAGGAATCAGAGAAGAGCCAAAGATAAAAAAGGACGATATTTTAAAAATTATCGGGAAAAAGAATGAAATGAATCTGTTCCTCAAGGACTCAGCAGAACACACAAAAGAGCAAATGCAATGGGTTCTTGATACTCTTGAGAATGAAATGCCCAGAGTACAGCATATTGTATTGTCAACGGCTATTTATCATTTGCCAAGAGGCTTTTTAACTTTGTTAAAAGAAATGATAAACCGAAGACTTGACCATATCGTCTCAACCGTTCCTCTTTTTGACACAATGAATCCGGAACGCGATTTTACTGGAATAAAAGAGACAGGGGGAAATGGGATTGAGGGAGAAATTGATAGGATTGTTGAATATCAGAAAAAAGGTGATGTAGCGACTATCCGAGAATATCTTGAGTACATGAAAATAAGACTTAATCTCTTTCATTAATATTGACTCATATCAAATGATATGAGTTTTTTGTTATTTTAGGGGAAAAAGGAGGAAAAAGGTTGACGGGCGGGTAAATCTGTGCTATTATTAAATGTTCGATTAACGTAATTGAGAAGGAGGGAATCGACATGATTATTCATCTACCGTTTAACAGGGTGATTGGACTTCGGTTGAGGATGAGAGAGTATACGGCTCGGCTTACTATGACGAGTAGTACTCGTGAATTGCAGTATAAGTACTGCTTGTTGCAAGATCTATTCAGTCAGGGGTGGGTTAATACAACAAAAGTATTTTTGGAGCATTACGAGGAAGAGAAGTTTGATCGAGTAGCGTTTGTGAAGGCGGTTAAGATTATTCAGGATTGCTGTGAAACCGGTGGTCTGAGAACGGATCGACCAGTCCAACCTGAGGGGATTGCTGAGGCGGTTCTAAATCAAAAGCCGTTGCCAGTACCCGTTGAGATGATGAACTAACCCTCCACTGCTTGCAGTGGTATCGAAAAGGAGAGAAACCATGCCGGAGAGAACTAGAATCTTGTTGCCACACAATGCAATGCGCAGAGAGCAGTTGCGGTTGCAGCTGGAAAAGTACAGAACAAGGGATGCTGATGCGTCTTTTCAGGCGCCGGAATTACGTTTTTGGGAGCTTTATAAGCTAGAAGTCCTGACTCGACTTCTGGAAGATGGCGTTGTGGATACATACGAGTTGGCTGCTGAGCTGACAGATCAATACGGATGCCTAGATGGAGACGGGTTTCAAAATGCCTGCGAGGTAATTGACGACTACTGTAAAACAGGTGGGCAGAATGTGTCTTATGGCGGACTAGAAAAAATAGCGGTGTAAAACCAATTTCATGTGAGTTCAGACGAGCAATGCTCGTCTTTTTTCTTTATAAACAACTTATCCCCCAGTACCACTCCCAGAACTACTCCCAGAACTACTCGTTCCTCGAGTTCTGGGTAAACGTTCCTCGAGTTCCGGGTAAACATGCCTCGGGTATTGGGCAAGCCAATATTAGTTATACACATATTGACAAGACGGTATATCTTTGCTATAATGGTTATGAAGATAAATAGAAAGAGCGTTCCTCCCGAACTCTCTTTTTATATTATCAATATATATGAAATACAATCAACATTTTCAGGAAATCAAAGACAAGAAGAAACACAAAGTCTTAAAAATTCAGAAAGATAGCACAGCAAGCATGCTGTTGTCGGTTTGTTTTGCTTTTTTGTTCTGTACGTGCGCGGCGCTGGGTCTGAAGACGATTGAGAACACTATTACGCACCCTGACGCAATGATTGACTCCCTTCGCATCAAATCGGTCATGGCAAGGACAAGTCCGAACAGGGCGGAGATTTTGAGCCAAACGCACGATAATGTTAATTTGAAACCTGATACTGCATTTACGTTCACACTTAAGTTCACAAATACAGGGACTTCAACATGGGATAATGAAACATTTTACTTGAAATCATTAACTACGGCACTCAAATTCAAACATGAGTTTTGGCCTGATCCATATTTTCCAGCACGATTGAAGGAAGCGTCAGTTGCGCCTGGGGAGGTAGGTTCGTTTGTGTTTGCATTGCAGGCGCCGAGTAAGATTAAAAATTATACTGGGGATTTCACTCTGGTTAATAATAATGTGATGGTGAAGGGAGGGAAGGTGCAGGTTGTGATTAACGTGGTTGAGGATCCGAGTAAGGTGGTTAAGGAAGTTGAGGAGGATGCGGATATACGGATGGATACTAATAATACGGATAGCGAAGAGAGTGAAGAAGAGAAGAAAGTTCAGAAGACTGTTTGTACGCTTAATCTAAATATTGCGAATGCGTCGGCAACGGTTGATAATGAAACTTGCGTTGCTAAATTTGATATTCCTGAAAGTGGTCCGAATATTAAGGTCGGATTATTTTATACTGATAATGCGATCACAATTGTCAATGATAAGGCTTGGCAGGTGTATGATACAGATGACAAGCTACTAGCGTCGGTCCCTGCAAACGAAGAAGTTCGGTTTATTTATATTGATTCAAAACAGCAGTATTCCTTTGATAGAACAACAAAGACAGTGAGAAGTGATAAGTATTTGAAGTTAATTAATTTTAATAGTGGCTTATTTGAAATTACTAGTCATGAAGACAGACCGACGTGGAATACGTCTCTTAATTACAATGAGTTTACTGGGAATTTATTAATTAAATACAATGATTATAGAGATAGTGTCTGGGTTGTAGAGGATCTACCGCTGGAGAATTATTTGAAAGGGATGAAAGAGACTTCAAATGATAATCCAACAGAGTATCAGAAAGCAATGACGGTAGCGGCTCGTACTTATGCACTTTATCATGTGAATAAGTTTCATGGGACTGATTCGTTCTTTGATGTTTTCAGTGATGAGCGTGATCAGGTTTACAAGGGAGATGTTGCTCGGCAGGTTATGCCAAATCAGGAACAAATTGTTGACGACTCAAAAGGGGTTGTTGTTACATATGAAAATGACGTAATTGTTGCGTACTACAGTGCGAGAAGTGGTGGTAGCACAGTAGACCATAAGAGCATTCCGTATCTAAAGGCTAAAGCAACGCCGTACACGGCTGATAGGGCGATGTGGGGGCATGCTATTGGGATTGACATGGTTGACGCGATGAATCGGGCGAGTAAGGAGGATTGGACGTATGAGGATATTTTGAAATATTATTATACTAATGTGAGTTTGGAGAAAATTTATTAGGAGAAGAAAAGAGGGAATGGTAATTAGGGAATAGTAAACAGGAAAGTGAAAATACAGATAACATATCATTTTTAACTAAATAAAATAAGTAATAAAAAAGTTAAAACAAAAACAAAAACTAATTAATTAATTGAACATTTTTACAATTAAAATTCCGAATAAAAAAACAGGGTTTTGCCCTTTTTTTTGTTATTATCGGTTTATTTTGTCTTGTTGTATACGGATTACCTAGTACTACTCGTACCTCGAGTACTAGGCGGGCGGATAGGTACCTCAATACTACTCCCAGAACTACTCCCAGAACTACTCGTTCCTCGAGTTCTGGGTAAACGTTCCTCGAGTTCCGGGTAAACCTTCGTCGAGTATTGGGCAGGCGGATGTACGGATATGAGCAATAGAAAAATTAACCGTCGATGTCGATGGTTTTTTCGATTTTTTGGTATTCGGAGACGAGGTTGCTGATTCGGCGGGCGACTTCGGAGGCGAATGGGACTTCTTTGAAGATGAAGTTTTCGTTTTCGGCGGCTGTTTGGATGTGGACATCGCCAAAATCAAGTAGAGTTGGGAAGAAGCCGGAGACGTCGGAGGTGATGTCTTGCATTGTGCCGAGATCTTTTTCTGAGATGACTCGGGAGAAAAGACCTTTTTGTTCAATATTTATGACTCGCTGGTTGGTTATTATCCAAACATCAAGGTAGTAATCGACAAAGTTTGCGAAAGAAAAAAGTACGATGAAGAGATAGTAGGCGCTGACAAGTAGGATGAAGGCTGCCTTGTAGACTTCGTGTTCAAAGATTCGGAAGATTGAGAAAAAGCCATAGTAGACAAAGAGGGGAACGAGAATTAAAACAGCGGCCACTGAAATGATTTTTAGTGGAGCGATCCAATGACGACGCAGAAACATTATTACGTGTTCGTTGGGTTTTTGGTTTGGGAAATGGCGACGAGAATACATAATATATTTGATAGTCTAAGGTCTAAAGTCCAAGGTCCCCAGAACTACAACTTATTACATAGTTGAGTTCGGGGCAAGCAAAGTCTAAGGTTATGGAAGGTTTCTTTAATGCTTAATCGCAAATACAAAATTAAAGTAAACAATTTTAATAGGGGAGGAAGCCGGTTTTTTCGAAGATGTCTATTTCGTAGGTCCAGTCGACTTGGGCGATGTAGTAGTATGAGACGAATAGGGCGAGGAGGGTTAGGACGATGTAGCCGACGGTGATGACATAGGCAAGGGGGGAGACGAAGCCGAAACGGATCATGTGGTAGAGATTAAAAAAGCTGAAGAACAAAAAAATTGCAATATAGACGAGGTAGAGTAAGAGTAAAAGGGATAATGTTATAACCATATAGTTGAAATCGCAAATTTCCAAATTACAAATAGCAAATAGCAAGGGATTTCCAAGCTCCAAGTACCAATTTCCAAACAAATTAATCGCAAATTTCCAAATAGAAAATTTTATCTGGGTAAATTATAACATTTTTTTGTGTTATAACAAAGTTTCGTCTTTTTTTCGGTCGAGGTGGTCGTAGGCTAGGTCGGTTGTGATGCGGCCGCGGGAGGTTCGGTTGAGGAAGCCGAGTTGGAGGAGGAATGGTTCATAGACGTCCTCGATTGCGTCGCTTTCTTCGCTTGTGGCGGCGGCGATTGTGTTGAGGCCTACTGGGCCGCCCTGAAATTTGTCGATTATGGTTAGAAGTATTTTTCGATCGATATTGTCGAGGCCGAGTTCATCGACTCCGAGCATTTTTAATGTTTCGTGGACAACTTCATTAGAAATATTGCCGTTGTTTTTGACTTGGGCGAAGTCGCGGACTCTTTTTAGTAATCGGTTTGCGATTCGGGGTGTTTTGCGGGCTCGTTTGGAGACTTTTGCGGAGCAGTTTTCGTCGATTGTGACGTTTAGTATTTTGGCGTTTCTTTTTATTATTTGGTCAATATCGTCGTCTTTGTAGAATTCTAGGTTGAAGTTATGACCGAATCGGTCGCGGAGGGGGGAGGAGACTTTTGAGATTTTTGTTGTTGCTCCGATTAGAGTGAACTTTGGGACGTCGAGTCTGAGGGTTCTAGCGGATGGGCCTTTGCCAATTATAATGTCGAGGACGAAATCTTCCATTGCGCTGTAGAGGACCTCTTCAACAACTCTATTTAGTCTATGTATTTCGTCGATGAAGAGGATGTCGCCGGCTTCGAGGTTGGTTAGAATAGATGCGAGGTCGCCACTCTTTTCAATGGCTGGGCCGGTTGTGACTCGGAGGTTGCCGTTCATTTCTTTGGCGATAATGTGGGCAAGGGTTGTTTTGCCGAGTCCGGGAGGACCGTAGAGTAGGACGTGTTCGATAGGTTCGGTTCGGCCTTTGGCGGCTTCCATTGAGATGTTTAGGTTTTCCTTTATTAATTCTTGGCCGACAAAATCGCTAAGGGTTTGAGGACGCAAAGTTTGGTCAAAGTTTGTTTCTTCGTCGTTTAGTTCTGGATCAACAATTCTTTTGTTTTGTTCCTCGTCCATAGCTTGAAAGTTTGATAATAATCTGTTATTATTCATTTTACATTTATGAGCACAAAAAGGCAAATCATTGTAATCGCTGATCGAATCCGAAGTTTATATAACGTTGGCTCTATTTTTCGTACCTGTGATGGGATTGGGGCGGAGAAGTTGTACTTAGTTGGTTATACTGCAACGCCGGAAATTAAGCCGATTCAGATTCACAAGACTGCGCTTGGGGCTGAGAAGTTTGTTGACTGGGAACACGCTAAATCGGTTGGGCCATTAATTAAAAAATTGAAAAAAGAAGGGTATGAGATTGTTGCGTTGGAAGAGAAAGAGGGAACAAGTGTTGATTATCGGAAATGGAAGCCACGAGATAAGGTTGCGATAATTCTTGGGAATGAGGTCAAGGGGATATCGACTCAGACGCTTAAAAAGTGTGATAAGGTGATTGAGCTTCCGATGAATGGGGAGAAGAAAAGTTTGAATGTGTCGGTTGCGTTTGGAGCGGTTGGGTATTATTTGCTTAGTGAGTGGTGAGTAGTCATTCTTCGCTCTATGAGCTTCGAATGAGGCCTGAGTGGTGAGTGAGAATCGCAAGTCTAAGGTCCCCAGAACTACCTGCCTGCCGGCAGGCTGGCAACTTATTACATAGTTGAGTACGGGGCAGGCGTCTCGGAATATCGTGACTTGGAAGGATAGGTTAATTAGGATGAGGTTCCGGGGCCCCAGAACTACAACATATTTCATTGTTGAGTTCGGGGCAAGCAGAGCCCGGAATGACGAGCTTGGGGGAAGAGGGAATGAAAATTTAGGAAATAAAAAAACCCGTTGTGGGCTTTTTTTGATACAGAATAATTGGAGGTATTGCTGACTAAAGAAGTTTTTCGTATAGAAGTTGGAAGAGTGTTTTCTGGAAACTGGCGAAAGGTGGGTTTTCCATTACAAAGGCGGTGTCAGAGTTGAAATCTATTACGGCGACTTTGTTTGCGTAGATTATTAGGGTGATGTCATAGTTAAACAGGTCAAAATTATTTGGGACAGTTTTGATCTGTCGCTCAAGTCTTCGCTTTTTGTGTTTGGCGTAATCTTCTCCTGAGATGACAAGTCGTTCAAGTTGTTTGGCGTCGCGCCTGGTGCGATAATTTTTTGGGAGATAACTATCGATCATGGGTTCTTTGCGTGAGCTGTAACGATAGAAGACCTCCCCGCGCTTTAGTGTTATTAGGATATCTTCAAAGACTTCACGTATTCCGGCTTTGTTTTCGTAGAACTTCATCACGGGCTTGTTTTCGTGTTTTTTGAATTCCTCGATAAGCTGTGGAATTTCAAGGCGCACTTCTTCGTTTACTTTATCAAGTAGGTGGTTTAACTTTTCAGGCGTTTCTGCAATATACACGGTGCGCTTTCCTTTGTGGGATGTTCCAATAAGACCCTTTTCCTGGAGGTCGGGGATGTGCTTGTATACTGTTGGGCGATGCAAGCCAGCACGTTTTGCGATGTCGGAGACTGTCCCCGCGCCTTTCTCAACTAGCGATAGGTAGATTTTTGCTTCATTTTCCAAAAGCCCTAAGCGCGACATAATAGTAATTTTTTCCATAGTGTATTTTTTTATTTCACATTTTCATAATAACAGAAGTGTTAATTTAAGTCAAGTTAAGCAACTTTAGGGATATTCCATTACAAAAAGTGTAATTACCTCGGACAAAATCAATTTTTAATGATATTATGACTCTGGGAACGAACATTGACAAGCATTACTGGCCGACCGAGCCAGGGGCAATTTTGCTCGAAGAGGTCAAGAAGTAGAAACCAGAAAATGAAGGAGAAAGAAATGACGACAATGTCACGCAAAAACATCAGATTCGATGACGAAAGCCCGATCTCTGACCAAGAATTCGCGGAAAAGGTCAGAGACCGAGAGCTTGACGGAGACAGGGACGGCTCTTTTTTCCGGTGGACGGGGGGGAGATACCGCTACAACGATTCAGGCGATTCTTACTACGGTCCTGAGCACGATGACCACAGCTAGGAGGAACAAATGCCAGAACAAAAGAAAAGGATGTATACGCCACAACAGGTTTATATGATGAAAAAGAATAGGCCTCTGCGGATGTCGCCAAGCAGGGCTAGAGAAAAAATTGAGGATCAATATCCACCATACTCGGACTCTCTCTACGACGACGATGATTTACTTGACGAAGAGGAGTGTCCCACCTTTGACGACATGGATTGATAAGTTAGAGACATAGCTAAACAGCGGTCTCTTTGGCCAGTGCTAAATCCGAAACTTCGGAGAATAGCGCTGGTCATTTTTTTTTAGCTTGCTGATTGAGTTATAAGATCAAATTGTAGATTTTTAAGGGACTGGTTGATTAGAATGGGGTTCCGGGTCCCCACTACGCTAATAGCTACGAGGGACACGGCGGGGCCCGGAATGACAATCTGGGGAATAAAAAAATTAAAATAAAAAAGAGCCGGTTGGGCTATTTTTTTATGAAAAACTTTTTGAAAATTTATGGTGCCGCGGGCCGGAATTGAACCGGCACGGTTTATGCAACCACTGGATTTTAAGTCCAGCGTGTCTACCAATTCCACCACCGCGGCTTAATATGTTTTTGTTTAATAGGTAATATGGCTGCATCACTTGCTAAAACATGGCTCGCCCCTGAAATACATGCAAAGCATGAATCCAGGGTAAACATGAAGTTATGCGGAGCATATACTTCATGGAGCGGGAGACGAGACTCGAACTCGCGACCTCAACCTTGGCAAGGTTGCGCTCTACCACTAAGCTACTCCCGCGAGTTTAATCGTAAATAATCAATAACTAACGATGAGAATATTATAGCAAATATAGTGGTAATGTCAATGCGTGTTTTGAGGGGTGCTGATTTGTTTAGTTGAGTTTCGTTCTATCAAATTTACCCATTGACAGTGGTGTTTTTTTATGATATCGTGAGACATTAGTTGGTCGCTTCACAATAATAAAAAAGGGAGGTGTCTATGTCGCACGGATACATGTTGTCACTTGAAGATTTAGTGCAAATCGAAGCTTGCATAACGAACATGATAAGGATCCTGAAGGCTGACATAAGAAACAAAAAGAAAAAAGTCATCTTTTACGTAAAAGAAACTAATGCATCGAGCTCAGTATCCGGAGTCTACCATCAAGCAAGTGAAAAGGATTTGGTTTTTGTGTCTCAATTAATGAGCTTGTATGGTAATGAGTTTAGAACACTATGTACAATTTTGGGAAAGAAGCTTAAACAGCTTCTATATGTTTCTGATATTAAAGGTTGGAAAATACAAGGTTCTGCATGTACAGAGCCAGTGAGTGGTTACGGAATAGTGATTGAGTTTGAATGAAAATTGGAACATCAAAAATTGCTGTCTTTATTTGTTGACAAAAGTAAGTGGTTTTATTACTCTTAAATCATAGTCTCGTTGTGCAAGCAAGAAAAGAAAGGAGGGTCGTAATGAGTGGTACTTTTTTGAGCGAGTCTAACCAAGAGAGAGAACTGCGAAGGCTAAGAAAAAAAGTAGAGGAGTTAGAAAAAGAGAGAGACAGATGGAGATCTTTTACTCCAGATCCCATGAGGATATGGAGACCCAAAAGAAATGTTTGGCTTGTTGGCCCATAAAAAACAAAAAGACGACCAAATTGGTCGTCTAATTTTTTTATTGAATTCTATTGTTTAATTGGCATGACGATGTAGAGGTAGTCGTTTTTTTCTTTTGGTCGGATGAGGCAGGGGACATTGCCGTCGACTAGGCTGATTGTGACTTCACTGCTGTCAACGTTGTTTAGGCCTTCTAGTAGGTATCGGTAGTTTAGGACTGTTTCATTTTTGTCGCCGGTGAATTCGACGTCGAGTTCTGAGGTACTTTCTCCGACTTGGGCGTTTGTTGCTTTTATAACTAGGCCTTTGGCTGGGTCGAAAGTGAGGTTGATGTCGAAGATTCCTGTTTTTGAGAATAGGGCGACTCTTTTGATTAGTTTTACTAGTTCTGAGGTTGAGGCAACTACTGAGGTTTTTGTTTCGGTTGGGATAATTTGGCTGTAGTCGGGATATTGTCCTTCTACGAGTCTTGAAATTAATTCTATTGTGTCGACTGTGAATAGGATCTGGTTATCTGAGATGTAGATTTCCATTTCTTCGACTTCGCTGTTTTCTTTTATGTTGTTTAGAATTCGCAAAAGTTCCTGCAGGGTTTTTAGTGGAACAATAACTTCTTTGTCTGTTTCGTTTGTGGTGATAGGAACTTTTCGTTCTGAGAGTCTGTAGCTGTCTGTTCCAACTATTACTAAATTTCCTTTTTCTTTGTTGAAATGCATTAAAACTCCACTGATTTCTGGTCGACTCTCGCTGACGGCAACTGAAAATAAAACTTGGGAGAGTGATTTTTTTAGTTTATCGATATTAACTTTGTATGGATTTACTTTTTCAATCTGAGGAATAACTGGGAAATCTGAGGATTCTATTCCTTTTATTTTTGTTTCGGAGTTTTTGCAGGCTACTTTGATGAAATCGTTTTCAACGAGTTCTAAGTCAACTTGATCGTTTGGAAGAAGGTTTACATATTCTGAAAGGAGTTTTCCTTCAACCGTAAAAGTTCCTTCTTGTTCACTCTTGCATCTAACGCTACAAGTTATCCCGATCTCTAGGTTGGTACTGGATAACTTTAGGTTTCCTTCTGAGATTTCCATTAATACATTATTAAGTATTGGGAGGTTAATGTTTTTATTAACTAGGTGTCCTGTGATTTGAAGTCCTAGGTTTAAGTTCTCTTGTAAGCATGTTAGTTTCATATGGTTGTGGTACAGATGTACAGATCGATATATAGATTGTACAGATGTATGAATTGATTTTGTAGTTATGTTTTTTTAGCTAAATTTAAAGAAGTAGTTATATGTGTTTATTTAAAAGTATATATTTAAAAAGATAATAATAATAATAAGGCTGTGTAATACAGTGCATAAGTGCTTATAGGGTCTAAAATTAAAGAAAAGTGGGTGTGTGAAACTCTGTTGGTAAGTGTGGGGACATCTTTGTGGATAAGTGGTCGATGGTGGTTAGTTTTGCTTAATTTAAACAATTAACAGTTTGGGGGGTGAGTTATTAACCTATTATTCCACACATTTGACAGGGGTTAATAACATGTTATCCACAGAAAGGGGGATAAATATGGGAAATAATTAACAAAAACTCCTTTTCTTTAATAATTTAATGTACAAAAGAAGTTAAAAGTAGGTTATGCGTACATCTTTTGTTTGAGAATGTTTATTTCTTGTCTGAGTTTTTCGTCTTGTTCTACTAGTTTATTGATTTTTTCAAAAGCATGCATGGCTGTTGTGTGGTCTCGTCCTCCTAGTTCTTGTCCAATCATAGGATATGAGCAGGTAAGTTCAGATCTGAGGAGGAACATTATTATTTGACGAGGGAATGCTAGTCTTTTTTCTCTACTTTTACCTAAAACTTCGTCTAGAGTAATATCATAGAAGTCTATTACCATTTCAATGATTTGTTTTGCATTAACAGAACCGGATTTTTTGCTTGCTTCTGAGATTGAGAAGAGAATCTTCTTTACGTTCTCAATTGTTGGTTCTATTTTGTTAAGTTGGTGGTAAGCGATGATTTTGTTCAAGGCTCCTTCTAGTTCTCTGATGTTATTTTGGATGTTTAATGTAATATATTGGATGATTTCTTCATCAAGAGGGAAATTTCTCTCTACGCATTTGCTTTCTAGGATGGCAATTCTAGTTTCTAGGTCTGGTTGTGAGATGTCGGCTATCATGCCCCATTCAAATCGTGAAAGCAGTCTATCCTCAAGTGACGCGATTGCTTTTGGTGGCCGATCTGCTGAGATGATGATCTGTTTGTCTCTCTGGTGAAGATCGTTGAAAGTATGGAAGAAAGCCTCTTGAGTTCCTTCTTTTCCTGTGAGGAATTGGATGTCGTCAACGATTAAAAGGTCTGGAGAGCGGTATATTTTGTTAAATTGTTCCATTTTTCCGGCTGAAATTGAAGAAATGAACTCATTTGTGAACTGTTCGCAGGTTGTGTAGACAATTTTTGCATTTGGTTTTTTTTCTGCTAGGGCGTGACCGACTGCTTGCATGATATGGGTTTTCCCAAGTCCTACTCCTCCATATATAAAGAGGGGGTTATATGTTTTTCCTGGTGTTTCTACTATTGCTTGGGCTGCTGCGTGAACTAGTTCGTTTCCTTTTCCTACTATAAAGGAGGTAAAGTTGTATTTTGGGTTTAGTCCTTCTTTTTCTTTCTTTTGTTCTGGCAAATTCTTGCTTTCTTCTTTTGCTTGTTGTTGGATGACTTTTTGTTTCTCAACTTGTTCAACCTTATAGTTTTTTAGACTTTGAACTTTGTAGTTGATCTCTTTGATTCGATCTTTGTTCTTGCTTTGAAGTATTTGGTATATCTTTTGATGATATTTTTGTTTGAGCCAGGCCTGAGAGAAGGTGTTGGGTACTCCAACTATAATTCGACCATCTTCATTTGTAATAATGAAAGTGTTCTTGAGCCAAGTTGTAAAGCTGGCTTTGCTAAGTGTAAGCTCGAGTTCCCCAAGTACGGCTTGCCACAGTTGTTTGTTTTCTTCCTCTCTCATAGTGTTGTTTTTGTTTTAATGAGTGGTGAATGAATCACCGTTAACCAGTTAACCCCCGAACTACAACCTCTTTCATGGTTGAGTACGGGGCAAGCAGTTAACCTTCTCGATGTATCGATACTCTAAACAATCGGTTATTTTTATTGCATGTAATAACTCTATATTAGCAGGTTCTAGACCTGTGGACAAGTTTTTGTCTCTCAGGGGGAAAGGGTGAAAATGAGGGATAACCTGTTGATAACTTTGAGTATACTGTGGATTATTTTTTTGTGCAAGAAGATTGTCAAATTATTAATTGTTATAAAAATAAAAACTACACGTGGTGTGTAGTCTTTGTAAAAAGGGTTTGTTTATGCAGCTTCTTTTACTTGTTTGCCTGTTTCAACTGCGTCTTGGTTTCCGGTGTCTGGCCCTGGTTCTGTTCCGGGGATTATTTGAGTGGGTTGATCTGCAAGTTTTTCTTCTTCTGTTTTTGAATTTTCAATTTCAAGTTCCTTTGCTTTTTTGTTTGCTGCTTTTATGATTTGTTCAACGGATTTGTCCATCTGGGTTGTTAGTTCTTTTGCTTTTTCTTCCCTTGTTGCTCTAAGTTTTTTATGTTGTTCTTCTATCGCAGCTTTGATCTCTGGCTCAGCGTTTGTTATACCTTGGTGTTGTTTGTTCATGCTTTCTGCAAGTTGTTGTTCGAGTTTTAATAACATCGCAGTGAGCTTTGCTATTTCAGCTAGTTTGTAATTTATTGTTTCTTCTTTAGTTGGCTTTTCGAAGTCATAGTTTGAAGGAACTTCATCGGGTTGTTTTACATTTCCTTCTACGTTAAATGTTTCAAGTGGCGACATAGGTATTTTGTTAAGAATTACTGAGCTTATTATAACAGAATGGTGCAAAAAGGTAAAAAAGGGTAAAAATTATTAGCCATTGACAAATATTTATAAATTAGTTATTATATGCGTACGAATTCAGTTAGGGGAGTTAGGGAGTTAGCTTATTAGCCAATTAGGTTATTTCTTTCTACTTACTACTCCCTTTTTACTATAATATGCCAAAAAGAACATTTCAGCCAAATATTAGAAAAAAACTTAAAAAGCACGGTTTTAGATTGAGAATGAGTACGAAGCAAGGAAAATCTATTCTCAAGCGAAGACGTGAAAAAAGTCGGACTAGTCTTAGTTCTTCTGATAGATAGAGCTTAGAAAAGAAATCATCCAGAGAAAGGGTGGTTTTTTGTTTGTATTTAAAGGGATATGATTTATACTGGTTGACTTGACGGGATCATTTAGATATGATTAAATTAGGTATTGAGTCATAAATTGCGAAATATGCAAGGGAGGCTATATGGATAAGTTTAAATTGACAAAAGAGCAGGTGGAGGTTGCGGAAAAGTTTGAGGCTAAGGCGAAGGTGCTCATTGAGAAGGGGAAAAAACACGGTAAGGAAAGTTTAACTTTAGAAGAACAGAAATATTTGGGGTTGTTTGTGATGTACACGAAGATTCGGTGGCTTAGAAAAATTACACCAACCGGCCGATTTAGCGTCGGATAAAGATATAGGTCTTATTTTCAATAAAATAGGGCTTTTTTTATATATGAATTTACTGTACAATAAGAATAAGCAAAAATTATAGGAATGGTGAGTTTGCAGGATTTGAATTTTAAGCATTTTATAAATAATATTTAAGAATATGAGTCATACAGATTTGTTAGCAGATGAGGCGGGAGAGTTATCGCGAGTTGAAAAAAAGAAAGAAAAAGAGTTTTTATCTGCTGAGATGACGGCGTGGATTTTGAGGCAAAAAAAAGAAAAAGAGAGTACTCTGGTTGAGCTTGCTGGACAGTTAACACAAATGGAGAAGTTGGACAGCGCGGGATCGGAAGGAAAGAAGTTGATTAATGATCCTGAGCTTGAGGCTGAAATGAAAAAGTTTGTTGAGTTGTCGCATATTGACGGATTAACAAGGCTTGGCAAGAGGAATAAGTTGTTTGGGGAGTGTGTGAAGATTTTTGATAGGTTTGAGAAAAAGGAAAGTAAAGAAAAAAATAAAACATTGTCGATTGTTAGTATTGATATTGATTTTTTCAAAGCGTATAATAATGCGGTTTCGCATTCATTTGGAGATATTGCTTTGCAGACAGTTGCGGAGTCTCTACTGAAACACAACGTTGAGAATGGGGGATTTAGTATTCGGTTTGGAGGAGAAGAGATTTCTATTTTGATAGAAGAGGGACTTAGTGAAAAAGAAGTTGGAAAAGTGGCAAATCAGATTAAGGAAGAAATAAAAGAGTCGTTGAATGGTTTGTTTGCTCAGATGGATGAGATGAAAGGGGAGAAAGGTGCTTGTAGACAAGAGATGGAGAATAATATATTAACAGAGGGAAGGAATAAGACTAGTTTTAATGATCAGATGAAGGCTAAGTTTGATGAGAGGGTTGGAGGAATGCTAGAGCTTGATTTGCCTGCTGATGCAAGAAAAATATTTGAAGATTATGCTGGTTCGAAGGAGAAGGATTGCGCTGGGTTGTTGCTTACTATTCGCGATTATTCTGGAGAGGTGACTGAGTTTCAAAGGGAAAAGTTGCAAGTGTTTTATGAAGGGCTCCGGCCTGAGATTGGGACGGTGACGGTTGGGGCGGCTCATATTGAATTTGATAAAGAATCAAAAATAAATGATAGTGATAAGGTTGAGATTGAGCAGTGGTTGATGGATGTGTTGGAAGACGAAGGAGAAGTGAAAAAATATCGAAAATATTTGAAAAAATCATATCGAAACTTATATGATGAGCTCGAGAAAGCGGCGAAGAAGGCTCATGGCGATGGAGATGAAGGCCGGGCTCGTGGGTTACATGATATTGTTTTGATGAGTCAGAAGAAGCGTGTTGGTAAAGTGGTTGATTTGGCGATTGAAACTGGGGATGATCAGAAGAAAGTGCAACGAAATAGTGTTAATGTTATTAGTCAAAGTATTATAGATAGTGATAGGAAAAAGGAGGGTGCTACTGAAAAGGGGATTTTTGAAGAGTATCGAGTTCTTTGTGTTAAGTTGCAGAAGATTATTATTGAAAGGATGAAAGAGAGTCGAGGTGAGAATAGTTATTTTGCGAATGATTTAATTTCTCAGAAAATACAAGCATATGCTGATTCTCTTGGAGAAGGAACGGAAGAAGAGAGAAGTCATTTGATTGAGTTTGTGAGATTAACACAGCGAGATACTTATCTAGATAATTTAACAGGTATAGAGAATTATGAGTATTTGACTAAGGTTGTTGATCTTGAGGTTAAGGAAGCAAATAAAAAGGATGAAGAGTATTCAATCGTTTCTTTTGATCTTGATAATTTGAAGGCATTTAATGAAACATGGGGACATAAGATGGGGGATATTGTGCTTATGAAGGTTAGTTTGGCTATGCAGGAGGGGCTCGCGGAGATTTCAGAGAAGATGCCGGAATTATACAAAAAGATTGAAGAAACTGGGACGCAGGCGAAGGTGATGAGGGCAACTGGAGGAGAAGAGTTTATTTTGGCATTGCCGGGGCTTGATAAACAGCAAGCTGGTGAAGTTTATGAGTATTTGCACGGGAAGGCAAAGGATGAGATTAAAGAGTTTATGAAGCAAAAGCCGGAGCCGCCATATAATGAGGTTAAAGATGAAGAGACAGGGAAAGTAACGGTTTATGATACATATGGAGAGAGGGTGGAAGAGTATGTTTTGAAATTGCCACTTGAAGATGAGAAGAAGGGGATTAAAGCGCAACGAACGGCGGAGGAAGGGAAAAAGATTGGGACTTTAACGGCTGGAGTGGTTTCGTTAAAAGAAATTAAGGGGTTTATTAAGAGATTAGAGAAAAAAGCAAGTGGTAACGACCTTCTCGAAGGAGATATTGAAATTCATGCAGGCGAATTGCGTGCGTTGGCTGATATGGCAGGTGAGTATGGTAAGGATGTGATTGAAATAGTTGATGATAATAATGGAGGAATTTCGGGTAGAGGAAATTTGTATGATCTACAAGCTTTGTCGGATGAGGATCAGGAAGAAATTTTGGGTGATGCGAGAAGAAAGGCGTTGCAGAAAGCTAAAGAAAGAGAGCAGATGGATTCTTTGAAAAAGGTTGAAGATGAAATTGCTCGTATATAAAAATTATTATAAAATATGTTGAAAAAAGAGAATAGAATTAGGACGCAGAAGGAATTTGATCAGTTTTTTGGGCGTAATTTCAAGATGGCGAAGGGGATTAATTTTTCTGGTGCTTTTATGTTTGTGAAGGTTTTGCCGAGTACACGAAAAGTGTCGCGAATTGGGTTTATGGTTAATAATAAGGTTGATAAGAGGGCTACTGAGAGGAATAAGATTAAGAGAAGGTTGCGAGAGGTTGTGAGGTTGAATTTGGCGGGGTTGCGGGGTAAGTCGGACGTGTTGATTGTGGCGAATAGTAAGATTGTGGGGAAAACATATAAAGAAATAGAGGCTGTTGTGGTTGATCTATTAAAAAAAGCAAAAGTGTTATGAAATTTTCACAAATAAAAATGATGCCGAAGATTGGTGTTCTAGTTTTTATAAAGTTGTATCAGAAGACTTTGTCGTTTGATCATGGATTTATGCGACATTTTTTCCCGAATGGGTATTGTAAATATCATCCGACTTGTTCTGAGTATGGATATCGTTCGATTGAGAAGTATGGGGTGGTGAAGGGTGGATTTAAGACTGTTTGGAGGATTTTACGGTGTAATCCGTTTAGCAAGGGGGGGAATGATCCGGTGGAGTAGGAATCGCGGAGTCGCAGTTAACCGGTTAATCAGTTAATTGTCTCGGTAGATCGTGACTTGGAAGGGTAAACGACAAAATAATGAATAAGGGAGTGAGGGTAGAATAAATTGAATTTGGTATAAAAAGAACAGCTGGGTGTCAGCTGTTTTGTGTTAGATGAGGTTTCTTTTTCTGAGTATTTTGATAGCATAAGTAGTTAGGAAAATTCTGGGGGGGCTACTTGGGTAGTGCAATGTATAGGTTAATTTAACTCCTGTTGTTTTGTGGAATAGGGCTGTATGAAATTTTGGAACCCACTTTATTCCATACGTGTTAGATTCGACTTGTTGAGAATGGAGTTCATCCTCGGGTAAGCCCATTTTAACGAGGGCGGTGGTGGCTTCGTCAACGTTTTTGAAAGCTTGGAGTAAGGGAGAGGGCGTCGGTTTGTTTGACATGGTTTTTCCTCGTTGGAGGTTAAGGAACAAGATATTAGAGTATATGCTATTTTGGTGAATTTGTCAATAGTAGTGTTGTTTGTTTTCGTGTTTGGTGCTAAAATTAAAGGACTAGACAGGAGTGTTTTTAAGTTTATATTTTAAAATATGTCACTTAATAAAAAGATTGCGCATAATACGATGGTACATCTTGCAGGAAAGATTGTTGGGCTTTTGATTGGGTTGTCTTCTATTGTGATTTTGACTAGGTATTTGGGTACTGTTGGGTTTGGATATTACAGCACGGTTGTGGCTTATTTGATGTTTTGGGGGATTTTGATTGATTTTGGGTTGACGCTGACTACTGTGCAGATGATTTCGAATAAGAGGTTTGAGTTTCAGAGAACAATTAATAATATAATGAGTTTGCGGTTTGTTTTATCGACCGCATTTTTGGTTTTAGCGCCAATTGTGATTTGGGCGTTTCCGTATCCGATAGAGATTAAGATTGGAGCTGGACTAGCGGTGTTTGCGTATTTTGGGGTGACGATTGTGCAGACTTTGACGGGGGTTTTTCAGAAGGAGTTGCAGATGTGGAAGGTGACGGTGAGTGAGGTTGCGGGGAAGGTTGCGATGATTGGGCTTGTGGGGCTGTTTGCTTATCAGGGGCGGAGTATTTATTATTTATTTGGAGCGCTTGGGGTTGAGGGAATAGTTGCAATGGTTGTTTTGATTGTTTTTTCGACAAAGTTTATTAAGTGGAAGTTTTTACTTGAGCGTGATGTTTTAAAAGAGGTTTTTAGGAGGTGTTGGCCGATTGCGTTGTCGATATCTTTTAATTTGATATATTTGAAAATGGATACGCTTATACTCTCATTAACAAGGAGTCAGGCTGAGGTTGGGGTGTATGGTGCGACTTATCGGATCATTGATGTTTTGACGATGTTGCCGGCTGTTTTTATGGGAGTTATTTTACCGTTGATTACTGTTTATTATGTTGAGAAAAAGTCGGTTGAGTTAAAGGCATTATTGCAGAAAGCGTTTGATGTTTTAGTTATTTTTATATTACCAACTGTTGTAGGAGCGTTTTTGGTTGGGAATAAATTGATGGTTTTGATTGCGGGTGAGGATTTTGTTGTTTCGGGGAATATTTTGAAGGTTTTGATATTTGCAAGTGCGTTTATTTTTGTAACGAGTTTATTTGGATATGCGGTTGTGGGAATTAATAAGCAAAGGCAGATGCTCTGGGGGTATTTAACTGCAGCTGTGATTACATTTATAGGGTATTTGATTTTTATTCCGAAATTTGGGTATTGGGGGGCAGCGGGAATGACTGTTTTTTCTGAAGTTATTATTATGGTTTGGACATGGATTATTGTTTATAGGACGGTGAAGTTTAGTCCAAAGCTTAAAACATTTTTTATAAGTATTCCTGCAACGATTGTTATGGGAGTAGTCGTGCATCTTGTTTCTGATTTACCTGTTTTATTAACCATTTTAATCGCTGGTGTGGTGTATTTGTTGGTTTTGGCGTTGTTTGGTGGGATCAAGTTGCAAGTCTTGTCAGAGGTTGTTCGATTGAAAAGGAAATAAGCATTATAATTATAAGAATTGATTTTATATGGTTCCAGATGCAAGAGTATTAATTACAAAATTTCCATATTATTCTCGGTTAGCTGGACCGGAGATGCATACTTTGAAATTGGTTGAATCTTTGCAAAAAGAGGGGGTTGATTTTCACTTGATGTCATCTGATCCTGCGCTAATTGCTGAGTTTAATAAAAATGGTTGGGGAGTTACTCAGTGGTGGCTTGGGTATTCGCCTGTGAATAGAGTTTCAAAGATTCTATTTTTTTTATTGTGGCCGTTTTATTGGGTTAGTGGTTTGATTGGTGTAATATATTGCATGAAAAAATTTAAGGTTAATAAGATGTATTGTTTAACGCTTGGTGACAAGTTAATTTTGACTTCGATTGGAAAGTTACTTGGAATGAAAGTTGTTTGGTCGGAGCAGTTGTCTCTGGATCCTGTGATTTTAAAGAGCATTTATAGAGTGTTTTATAAGTTTTGGTCGAAATTTTGTCAGAAGGTGGTTGTGAGTTCAGTTTTTTTGGCGTGTCAGTTGGCAGAGATTAAAATTACAAAAAATGTTCAGGTTATTTACTCTGGAGTTGAGATGAAGAATTATAAGCAGTCGGATATGTTTGAGATAATGGCGAATAAACGATTTTCTTTTGGTTCGAGCGGGGACGTTTATCGAATTGGGTGTGTTAGTCGGCTCGAAAAGATGCGAGGGCTTGAATATTTGATTAAAGCGATGAATTTTCTGAAAGATGAGTATCATGATGTTGATCTTGTTATTGTTGGAGAGGGATCACAGAGAAAAAGGCTTCAGTGGTTGATTGATCATTATGAACTGTCGGATAGTGTGAAGCTGGTTGGGTATCAAGAAAAATTTGTTGATTGGATTTATGATTTTGATGTTTTTGTTTTGCCTTCACTTGAGGAAGCTTTTGGTCATGTTGTAATTGAGGCGTTAGCGTGTGTGAAGCCGGTGGTTGTGTCTCGAGTTGGTGGACTTATGGAGATAGTTGAAGATGGGAAGACGGGATTATTTGTTGAGCCGAAGAATTCGCGTGCTATTGCGGGGGCTATATATTCGATAAAGAATGATAAGAAGTTGGCGAAGGATTTGGCGGAGAATGGGAGGGAGGTTGTTTTGCGGAAGTATGGGATGGAGAAGATGGTGAGGGAGTATCGGAAGTTGTTTTTGGGGTAGGGAGAAAGTTGTTTGGTTAAATAAGTTAAATAGGTTAAATAAGTTAAATAGGTTAAATAAGTTAAATAAGTTAAATGAGTTAAATGGGTTAAATAAGTTAAATAAGTTAAATGAGTTAAATAGGTTAAATGAGTTAAATGGGTTAAATAAGTTAGAATTAAAAATAAAAAATATGATATTGGGAGTGTTGGTTTTAATTTATGGTGTTTTGTTTGGGGTGCTTGCGTATAAACGAATCGAATGGGCTGTTGCGTTGGTTGTTTTTTTGTTGCCGAGTTATTTGGTGAGGTTTAGTGTGGTTGAGGTGCCGATGACGTTGCTTGAGGTGATGATTTTGGTGTTGTTTGGGGTACAGATGTACAGATTGGTATACAGATGGTACAGATCTAGTAGAGATCAAAGGTTAAAAGTTAAAAGTCAGAAGTCTAATTATAAGTGGTTGATTTTGTTGTTTCTTTTGGCGGGGGGTGTTGGGGTTTTTGTGTCGGTTGATTGGGTTGCGGGGCTTGGGATATGGAAGGCGTATTTTGTGGAGCCGGTGATGTTTTTCTTTGTGTTTATTAATGTTATTTCGAGAGATAAGTTGAGTTTGATTACGAGGGCGATTGGGGGGAGTGCGCTTATCGTTGCAATTCCGGCTGTTGTTCAGAAGTTTTGGCCGATTGGGATTGAGAATGGGTTCTGGGCGGCGGAGGAGACGAGGAGAGTTGTGTCGTGGTATGGGTTTCCGAATGCGGTTGGGTTGTATTTAGGGGCGATTGTTGTGTTGTTGATTGGAGTAAGTCTAAAGTCTACCTTCGACTGCGCTCAGGTTCTAGGAAAAATCAAAAGTCGAAGTCTAAAGGGTTTTTATATATTAACAATAATATTATCGGTGTTGGCGGTTTTGTTTGCGAGGAGTGAGGGGGCGCTTGTGGGGATTATTGTTGGGGTTGTGTTGCTTGGAGTTGTTTTGATTCCGCGAATGCGTATTCGCGGGTACTTGCTTTCTTTAGTTTTATTGGCTGGTTTGTTGGTTTTCTTGTTGCCGGGGTTGCAGGAAGTGGAGGATAAGTTGTTGCTCCGGGATGTATCGGGGCAGATACGGCAACAGCAGTGGGATGAGACGGCGGAGATGTTGAAGGATGGGCGGGTTTTGTTTGGGAGTGGGCTTTCTAATTATCAGAATGCAATTGAGCCGTATCATCAGGAAGGGGTTTGGATTGAGGATTATAATGATCCTGATTGGTTGAAGAAGATTAATAGGGATGAAGAATTTCGCAAAGCACATTGGCAACCGGTTGAGATATATATGTATCCGCATAATTTTATTTTGAATTTTTGGGTTGAGATTGGATTTGGTGGGTTGATTGTGTTTTTGTTTTTGATAATTAGGTTTATTCAGAATTATAAGAAGTGTCCGGATGAGAGTAAGGAGATGTATAAAATATTAATCATTGTTTTGATGGCAATTTTGGTACATGGACTGGTTGATGTTCCGTATTTCAAGAATGATTTGAGTGTGTTTTTCTGGTTGATAATGGGGATGGGGGTTGTTTTGAGTGAGGATACGAGAAAGAAGTTTAAATAATTTAGTAGCTGATATTTGAAACAGTTTTATTTTTGATAATAGGACTGTTTTTGTTCTATTGACTTAGGTTGTTATATTTGATAATATTTTTCGTGAAAGAAGGGTAGTTGTTTTTCTGTTGCAGAAAGGAAAGGAAGGATATAATGTCTAACGCTTTAGCAAGAGCACCTCAGATGGAGGGATATAGTCCTATTTGGTGTCACCATCATTGTACTAAGATGATGGTAAAAGAATTTGACAAGGAACAAAAGTTGCTTGTTATTGCCGGCAGTGCGGCGAGTTTGAGGATTTATCCGGTTCCGGATAAAGAAGACTTATGGATGGTTGATTGGGAGGTGGTACAGAGTAGATCTGAGAAGTGTAATGGGCGAATTGCTTTTACGTCTGATCAACTGAAAGCCGCGTTCGGTCTTTCTAACGAAATTTTTAGGGCTGGAGAATGGTTAATCAAAAGATATGGAGGGGAGATCGCTGCGCAGTTTAAGTTTATTCGTTGGAAAAATTTCCTCAATATTCCTTGTCCGGGAACTGGGCATGACGGTGATCCGAACATTTCGCTTGAGATCGGTGAGAAAATGAAGAATCGTATTAGGTTGCTTCTTGAGTAAGCAAAATTGATAAGCCTGTTGAAAATCAACATGGCTTTTTTTGTTTTGACAAAGAAGGGTAACGATGCTTTAATGGAATTAAGGTTTTATTTAACAGCATCTGTGAAATTGCATCTGGTGAGAACTCCAACGCCCAAGACAGAAGGAGTCATGATGAATCAGGTGAAGTTGAGAAAACTTGCGGGGGTGATGATTGCAATTTGTATGATGTTTTGTTCATTTCCAATTCCGGCGCAGGAGGTTGACCCTGGTATTCGACCGGTTTTGCGATCTCAGCCGAGGTATAAAAGGGTTGAGATTGATGTAGCTAAAATTTACGATGATACGCTTGAAGTTGAGCGTGTTGTTGGAAGGGTTCATTTCAAAGGTTTGATTCGCAGGCACTTGATGTTTGAACCAGGGCTTTTTTATATGAATATTCGGTTCACTGACGAGAGAAGAGTTGCGACAGTTCAACATGCGAATATTCGTCCAACGAGGGAAATTGCAAGAAATCCCATTGTCGTTGAGAGTATTGTCTCGTGGATCAGTCGTCTTTGTGACGAAATGAAGTTGTCCAACTTGATTTTTGTGTCAGGCGGGTACCACAATTTCATTTTTCTAAAAGACGTTGGTAAAGCACTGTTCTACGACATCCCGTTGCAGTTTGATCCTCCGAGTTTTGTTCATCGGTTGATGAAGTTTGAGCCGGTGGATAATCCGAAGTATTTCATGGCACTTTTTTGTCCAATCAAGTGCGTGCTGAGTGCGTATTCATTTGTGACGGAAAAGGAAGAATCTCTTGATCCGTTTGCGCTTGAGAAGGCGGCTCAGCAAACAAAGGATTTTGATGTCTGTGGAGCTGTTATGAATAATGCCTCGATTGACGGCAATGCAAAAGCTAAAATTGTAAGGTTTTTGAAATCGGTGAACAGTCTTGTTTTGAGGGAAAATCAAGAACGTCCTGGGTATGAATACAGGATTGAGTTTCGTTCAATGCGAGATCTTGGGGTTGTTGTGTCGGCTGACTTTGATTGGTATCTGGGTAAAATCCGGCTTATCATCAATACGCAAACACACAGCTATGATTTCGAAAGAGCAGCTGATCGACCGCGAAACATTTTCGATACGTCTGATCCGGCGAATCGGAAATATGACCTTGGTGGGGGGATAAGGTTTGGAGAATAGAAAGATACTCTTGATAAAATTATCAAGGGTTTTTTATTTAAGTGAAAAATTTGCTATAATGGAATAGAAATTGGAAACTAGAAATTGGAAATTTGGGGTAATCGCAAAATCGTTGTAAATTTTAAAATTAACTATAATATATATGTTGGAATTTTTGGACAAGTTTTATCGTCACATTAGAAATGCGTTGCTTTGGTTTGCGATTTATTTTATTGTGCAGGCTTTGATTTGGGTTGCGCTTGCGATTCTTATTTGGTTTTATCCGCAGTCGCTTTTCTTGTTAGTTGTGATTTTCTTTTCGGTGCTTGCGCTTGTTAGTCTTTATTTTGGGGTTGTGTTTCTTGGGTTTTTGTTGAAAGTGAAGAAGATTAAGGGATACTTGAAGTAGTGAGTGAATCGCAGTTAACCAGTTAATCATCAGGGTTAATCCCCGAACTACAATCTATTACATGATTGAGTACGGGGCAAGCGTTTCGGCATATCGTTACTTGAAAGGATAAGATATTTTAATCGCGTGGTCATTCTACGCTCTATGAGCTTCGAATGAGACCTGAGTAGTGAGTGAAAAACTTATTGCTCAATTTTAGTATGAAGATAAAAAAGTTGGTTATACCGGTGGCTGGGTATGGGACTAGGTTTTTGCCGGCTACAAAAGCTCAGCCAAAGGAGATGTTGCCGGTGGTTGATAAGCCGATTGTTCAGTATGTTGTTGAGAATGCGGTGAAGGCGGGGATTGAGGATATTATTCTTGTGACGGGTAGTGGGAAGAGGGCGGTTGAGGATCATTTTGGATATAATTATGAGTTACAGCATTTTTTGAAGAGTGTAGGGAAAGATGAGCTTCGGCGAGAGATGAAAGAGATTGCGGACATGGCGAATTTTATTTACATTCGGCAAAAGGGACCTTATGGCAATGGAACTCCGGTTTTGTGTGCGAAAAAACTGATAGGGGACGAACCATTTGCTGTGATGTGGGGGGACGAGTTTTTTTATACTGAGAATAAAACACAGTTGGCGCAATTGATGGAAGTTTATGATAAATATCAGGATCCTGTGTTAACTGCTTATCCAGTTTCTTCGCAGGATACTAATAAATATGGTATAATAGATGGCATAGAAATTGATAGTGATGTTTATCAGGTAAAAACGGTTGTTGAAAAACCTGGACCTGAGAATGCACCGTCAACACTTGCTAGTCTGGGAGGTTACATATTAACTCCAGATATATTTGATTGTCTTGAACAGACAAAGGTTGGAAAAGGGGGAGAGCTTTGGTTAACCGATGCAATTTTTGAGTTGTCGAAGAAAAGATCGATATATGCGAAGAAGATTGAGGGGACTTATTATGATACGGGGTCGAAGTTGGGGTACTTGAAGGCGAATGTTGAGATGGCGCTCAAGAGGGATGAGTTGAAGGAGGAGTTTGGGGAATACTTGCGGGGGTTGGAAGTTTGATTATGGCTATGGATTACGGATTTGCTACGGATCTACGGATAATCGCAAATTTCCAATTTCCAAATAGCAATTTCTCTTCGAGCCTGATCGATGAATAACCTGATAACTAAAGTAATCCAGGCCTCAGAGCCGTAGGCCAAACAATTTCCAATTAAATCTCAAATTTCCAAATGAATCGCAAAATAGATCTCTCCCTTCGGCTACGCTCAGGGTCGAGATGACAAAGGGGGAGGCCGAGATGACAAAAAAAGGGGGGGGGAACATTTAACGTTTGACTTTTACTTAGAGAAATATGAATAAAATTTTGAATAAAAGAGTAGGGATACTTGGGTTGGTGCTTTTTGTGTTGGTTTTTTCGAGTGGGTGTACTGGGACGAGTAATCAGTCTGCGCAGAAATCATATAAGCCGGTGACGCTTGTTTATTGGAGTGTTTGGAATGATGAGGATTCTATTGTTCCGCTTATTGAGAAGTATAGGAAGACTCGGCCGAACGTTAGTATTGAGTATCGGAAGAAGAGGTTTGAGACTTATGAGCAGGATTTGCTTGAGGCGATGGCTGATGATCGTGGGCCGGATGTTTTTTCTATTCATAATACTTGGGTTCCGAAGTATAAGAGTAAATTGTTGGCAATGCCGAGTAAAACGGTTGTGCCTATTCGATATACGCAAGGTAATTATAAAAAAGAAGAGGTTTATACTTTTGTAACGAAAAATTCATTGACTCCGCTTGACGTTTCGAAGAAGTTTTTGGATCAGGTAGGTGAGGACGTGATACTCAGTGGTGGAATTTATGGTTTGCCACTTAGTATGGATACTTTGGTGTTGTTTTATAATAAAGATATATTGAAAAATGCGGGAATTGTTGAGCCGGCAACTAATTGGAGTGATTTTCAGGAGCATGTTCAGAAGATGACAAAGATTGATGCGCAATCAAATGAAATATTACTCAGTGGTGCAGCGCTTGGAACTGCGGACAATATTCCGAGGAATTTTGATATTTTATCTCTTTTAATGATGCAGAATATGGCGCCAATGCTTGATAGTAAGGGGTTGGCATCATTTCATAAAAAGCCAGCAGAGTTGGCAGATATCCCTTCTGTGCCGGCAAATGGTGCGCTTGAGTATTATGTTCAGTTTGCTTCTCCATTATACGAAAGTTATAGTTGGAATACTTCTATGCTGGATGCTCTGGATTCGTTTAAGGATGGGAAGTTGGGGTATTTCTTTGGGTATTCATATAATAGAGATTTTCTAAAAGCTAGTGCTCCGCAACTCGATTTCGATATTGCTCCAGTACCTCAGGTTGGTGAACAGCAAAAGGTTAATTATGCATCGTATTGGGTTGAGAGTGTGTCGAAGAAGACAGAAAATCAGAATTATTCTTGGGAGTTTGTTCAGTTTATGGCGAATGAGGCTAATGTTGTTGATTATCTGTCAATTGCGAATAAGCCAACTGCGTTACAGTCGACAAAGATTATTAATGAGCAGTTGCAGAATCCGGATTTGATTGTTTTTGCTGATCAGTTGTTAACGGCGAAGAGTTGGTTTCGTGGAAATAATCCAGCGGCAGCGGAGGATGCGTTTGATCAGATGATTCAGTCTGTTTTGTCGGGAGAGGCGAATACTACGAGTGCAATTAAGAGGGCGGTTGCGATGGTTAACCTTGCTATAACGGGGAGGTGAGAATGGTTGATTAAGTTAAATTAGTGAAATAAGTTAAATTGGTTAAATTAGTTAAATAAGTTTTAAATAATTAAAGTTATATAGGTATGAGGATTATAAAAAAAATATTGCCGGTGTTGGTGTTTGTGTTGATTTTGTTTGGGTTGGTTGTGGTGCCGGTGATGGCGGAAACGCAGATTGTGCCAAAGGAGTGCATTGGGACTCAGATGAATAATGAGTGTACTCTGACGTCGGTTGAGAATACTATAACGACTGTGGCGAAATTTATAATTGGGATAACGGGGTCTGTGTTGCTTCTGGTTTTGATATATGGTGGTGTGTTGTATATAACTTCGGCTGGGAATGATTCGAGAGTTCAGAAAGCGACAGAGGTTCTCAAGTATGCGGTAATTGGTTTAGTTATAATAATTGTTGCCGGAATGGTAATACAAATACTCCTTGGTGTTTTATCAGGGCAATAAAAATAGTAGTATGAAAAAAAATTATATAACTTTCGGCTTCGCTCTCTACGAGTCCGAGCGATGGGGGCTCGTCCCTCAGAGTCGAAGACAAGTTCTGCGAAAAATATTGGCAGTAAGTGTTTGTTTATTGTTTGTGATGGGTTTGATGGGGAATATTGCGTTAGCAGAAAATAATACTAAGAAAGAGATTAAAGATGCGCAGAATGCTGTGACGAAGATGATACTTGAACCGACGAGTTTGCCAACAGCAACTAATCTTGGTATCGATGCTGATCCTAGTGGAGGCATAAATCCATTTGTTGGTAAGATTTTGAATCGTGTTATGGGGATAATTGGGTCGATCGCGTTGCTCCTATTTGTGTATGGTGGTATAATATGGATGAGTTCGGAGGGAAATGAACAACAAGTAACAAAAGGTCAGAAGACACTGGCGTGGGCTGGTATTGGAATGTTTTTAATTTTCCTAAGTTATGCGTTTGTGAATTATTTTTATAAAACTTTGATATCGGTTTTTTGGCCAACGACTTAGGGAAATAATTAAATAGACTTCTTAATAACTTAATATATATTTTAATAATTAACGTAAAAAAGACATGTTCAGTAAAAAAATTAACATTGTTTTAAGCATTTCTTTGCTAGCCATGATGCTATTTGCAGTCGCTGTTCCAGTGTACGCTGCAACTGGTGATGCAGATGATTTGTATGGGTTAGAAGGCATCGGAACTGATTCTGGTCTTGGGCAAAAAGATTTGAAGGAAACTGTTGGATCTTTAATTAAAGTTGCTCTTGGTTTTCTTGGTGTGATTGCTATTATCATTGTGCTTGTAGGTGGATTTAAGTACATGATTGCTGGTGGATCTGAGGATAAGGTAAAAGAAGCTAAACAGTGGATTATTTCGGGTGTTATTGGTTTAGCGATTATTCTTGCTGCATACGCTATTACTTCATTTGTGCTTACAGAACTTATTGGCGCAACAACAGAAGGTGGAGGTACTCCGTCAGCTGACTAAACAATACGCAGAATGGACAGTGAGCTGTCCGTTCTCACATGTAACTAAGGAAACTCTTGGTTACATCTGAGAATATGTTAAAAAGTATACCTAAAATATTTTTGGTCAGCGTTTTAGTATTTATTTGTTTTGGGTTTTTTTGTGATGCGCCGGATGCTAAGGCTATTTCGATTCGAAATAAGTTGAATGAAACAGCAGTGGGGGCAGGGCTTGAGCTTGAGGGATGGGTAGACCCCACTGAAGGTGTGAGCGTAGAAGATGGGGCAATAGATACGGGGAATATAATGGTTAGTTTTATTAATAAAATTATTTTTCAAATAGTGCCGGTTTTGTATACATTGTTACTCTTGTATGGTGGATTGATTTGGTTGACTGGTGGCAGTGATCAGGGGCAAGTGAAAAAAGCAAGAGGTATTTTGATTCATTCGACACTTGGTGTTTTGGTTGTTTATTTATCGTATTTGGCTGTAACCTGGGTGTTGTTTTTCATTCAAGCGGCGTTTACTACTACATAAAAATAGAATTTATGAAAAAAGTATATAAAATTATAATTTTCACATTACTGCTCTTCGTAATTGGCTTGGGTTCTTTTCAGTTTGTTTCTGCTGAAGAAGCAAAATATCCGGCTGCGATTGACCGGTCTATTGATGGATTAAGAACTGCAGTGGCTGAGGCTGAGTTGGGCGTTGGAAGTGATCCGACACAAACAGATCCTTTTACCGTTATAGGTCAGATGATAAGTTTTGTGCTTAGTGCGTCTGCTGTTATTTTGTTGATTATTGTTCTCTATGGTGGACTTACTTGGATGACGGCGGCCGGGGATGATGCACAGGTTGCCAAGGGGAGAAAAATTATTATTCACGGTGTAATTGGGCTGATTGTTACAATTAGTTCATATATGATTGCGCAGTTTGTTATAACTAAGATTATAGCAGTAGGTTAAAATGTTTAATAAAAGAAAAATCATTTCAGTTTGTTTGGTTTTCGTTGCAATCTTTAGTTTTTGCAATACTGTTTTTGTTGATGAAGCTAGATGCGCTGAAGCTAAAAATCCTTCAATTTTTGGAGCGGTAAAAGATGGTGCTGGTTTTGAGGATCAAAAATTTGACGCGGATGGTAATGTTAAAAATAGATTTGAAAGTGGATATAGTCTCCCTCAAATTGTTGGTGCTTTTATATATATTTTACTTTCCTTGCTATATACTGTTTTGATAATAATTATTGTGTATGCTGGGTATCTTTGGGCAACTGCGAGTGGGGACAGTGATCAGGTGAAAAAAGCGATTTCATGGATGCGAAATGGTTTTATAGGTATAATTCTTGGGCTGTCAATTTATGCGATCACTGATTTTGTGTTGGATCGATTAACTGGGGACGATGCTCAGGCTGATTTAGTGGAAGTTCGTGATATTGAGAGACAACAGCAATCTGCGCGGGATATTAATGATTCTTATGGTGCTGATTATAATGGACCGTTTGATTCTAAGAACTATGAAGGTGGTGTTGATTGGGATGCTGGAATTTGGGGAGAAAATGAAGAGGGTGAGAGTTGGGGACAGCGAGCAGGTGACTTTTTTAGAGGATTGTTGCCTGAAAGTTGGTGGAATTAAAAAATCAAGATGAATAAAAAAATTAAAACAATATTAGTAATTTTCTTTGTATGTTTTGTTGGTTTAACAGCCGTAGATTTTGTGTTTGCAAATGAGAATGGTGGACTAATGGATAAGCCTGGGAATGTGGATGGTTTTGAATCGACTCCATTTTCTAATATGTTAAATGGAATAGATAGGCATTATCAATATGAGGATCAATTTGAAGGGAGAAATGTATTTTATTATATAGGAGTAGTTATAAAGAATTTTTTGGGAATTGTTAGTGCATTTCTGGTTGTGATGGTATTGTACGCTGGGTTTCTGTGGATGACAGCTGGAGGTAATCAGGATCAGGTAACAAAAGCTCGGAAATGGATAACAAATGGAGTTGTTGGATTAATTGTAACTATGTCTGCGTTTGCTATAACTGATTATGTTTTTGAAAGAGTATTTACGGCACAAATGAGTGGAGTTCAGAGTGGGTTGCAACAATTAAGTGATGAGGAGCCAACTGAATAATCTTCTGGAATAAAATTGTTTATAAGTTAAGTAAAATAAAATGAATAAATATATAAATATAATTTTAAAGGTTGGAATTGTGAGTGTAATGTTTTTTGTTTTATCGTTTGGATTTGTATCTGCTGAGGCTCCAACTGCAACAGCGGTAGATGCTACTAAAGAAGCGGATATAAATGCATTAAAAGACAAAGGACAGTTAACGGAGTTTTTGCTTGATCGGGCAGGAGCCGGTATTTATGGCATTGATGGTAAAGGAGTTTCACGTGCTCCTACTGACGGTTCACTTACTTTTTATCTTGGGGTTTATGTGCAGGCTTTTTTGACAATGCTTGGGGTTATTTTTACGATTATTATCACATATGCGAGTTTTACGTGGATTTTGGCTGGGGGAAATGAGGAGGATGTGAATAAGGCGAAGCTGTATTTGAGAAATAGTGTGATTGGGCTTGTTATTTCTATTTCGGCTTATGCTATTGTACAGTTCTTCTTGGATAGATTTTATCAGGCACTTGATAGAAATAGTTAATTTGGTAACAAATAATTAATATATTAAATTAAAATTAAAGAAAATTTTTATGAAAAAAACTTTGATTGCATTATTCATTTTTATGTTTGCAGCTGGGTTATTTGCTAGTGCTGTTCCGGCTTTTGCTATTGGAGAGGATGTTGCTGGTGAGATTAGAAGAGAGGCTGCGGTAATTGGAAGTGTTGGGTTTGATGAGCAGGGAGACGAAGGTGGTTTATTAACTACTAGAATTGCGAGTATTATAAAAATCTTGCTTGGACTTGTTGGTGTGATTGTTGTTGTTATTATAGTTTACGCAGGTTTCCTATGGATGACTGCTGGTGGAAATAGTGATCAAGTAGGAAAAGCAAAAGATTGGATGATTAATGCGTTTATTGGACTTGCTATTACATTATCAGCTTACGCAATTACTGATTTCGTTGTAGAGAAATTTATTACAGCGTCACAGAACTAATATAAGGCGAAGTTAAATTTATGAAAAAACAATTACAATTTATTTCTGTTATAGTTGTGGTTACATGTTTGTTTATTGGAGTTGTTGGTAGTGTTAGTGCATTAACAAAGAACATTATCAATGACAATAAAACAACTGCTGGGCAGATTGGCGCAACTGGATTTGGAGAGAGGGAGACTGATGCTAATTTAACAGCAAGAGTGGCGACGATTATTCGGGTAGCGGTTACTATGATTGGAGCGATAATTGTTTTTTATATTGTTTACGCGGGATTTCTGTGGACCACTGCTGGTGGTAATAGTGATCAGGTAGGGAAGGCTAAAACGATGATGGTACAGGCTATTGTTGGTATGGCGATTGTTCTGAGTGCGTACGCTATTACGAGTTATGTTATAAATTATGTTGTGCGGTCGAATATGACGGAGGAGCCGACGCTTAATCGTCAGGACGTTGTGAATAACGGGCTCTTTACTGGATATGGTGACCCGGATGCGGATCCTGATAGGTAATAAAAGACTTGAAAGATATGAAAACAGCCCTTGGGGGCTGTTTTTAATTAAAAATAGAATATCCTACTACGCTGATAATAGCTTCCCACTACGCTCTCCCTGACTACGCATGGCCTTCGTCAGACAGGCGAGCTTCGAGGGACAGGTCGAAGGACAGGTAAAAAATAAAATTCACATATAAAATATAAAAATATAGATAAAAATTAAAATTAAAGAATTAATTACTAATTGTGTCACCCCTGTTGGGGCGCGTCGGGTTCAAAACCACGACGCTAGATTTAATTTGGTAAACCCCTGAAGGGGTTAATGAGCTATGGAATATATTTTTTCATTTTCAATTTAATTCCATTTTTATATTTCCCGCGGAACGGGATCCGTCTACGCGGATAATATCCTCATATAAACAAAAATTCCCCTCCAAGCATGGGAAAGGGAAATTTTTGTTTTTGGGACTTCCACCCAAATGTTTGAAAGAACAATGAGACTAACTCTATTATGCCTGCAATAGTTTTTTGAATTTTTCTACAAGCTCGACTGGGGTTGGATCTATTTCACTTAGTAGTGCTAGATAGTAGGATGTCCAGAGTCCTAGGCTCAGTATATTTATCAGTTCTTCTATTGTTGTTTGGCCGGTCATGTCGATGATTTCGGTTTCGATATCTAGAACTTCTGTCATTGTTTGCATTCGTCTCTGGATTCGTGGGTTGTCGTTTTTGTTTTTTAGGATGATTATTTTGTATTCAGCAAGTTTATTTGTGAAGCCGACCATTTCGTTGTGGTTCATTTCGGGGATTGCGTTCCAGAAACTTTGGATTTTGCTGTTTTCGTTGAAGTTTATTTTCCAGATCATTGGGATATATTTCCATTGGTTTGAACTGTAGATGATTGGGATTTTGTTTTGTAGGCTTCTCGCAAGTTCGATTGCGTTTTCTTTGATTGTTGGTTGATAGTTTGTGCTGTTAGTGACTGCTGTTTTGATTTCTTCTAGGTCTATGTCGATAAGGTCGGAGTTTTTGAGAATTTTTAGTAGTGTTCCTACTATATATCCGTAGGCCATTCGAGGTTGAGCTGTGTCTGGGATTTTTATTAGGGTATAACCTTTTTCTTGTGCAATACTTTCTAGTTTTCCGCCGTGGGCTAGGATTACAATTTGTTTTAGTCCGCGTTTCTCTGCCTCTGCGAGTGCGCTCAGGGTCTCCTCGGTGTTTCCGCTGTAGCTATCAAAAAAACCGCACCAACTTTCGTCTATGAGAGACGGTAAGTCGTAGTCGCGGTTGATCTTAATATGTAGATTTGTATTGTTTGTAAGTGATAAGTAAGTTTTTAGGATGTTTGCTGGTAATGCTGAGCCTCCGATGCCACTAAAAACTATTTTTTTTGTATTCGAATCAATTTTAACGTCGACTTCGTTTAATGCGTCAGTAAATTGCATTGGTAATTTTTCGATTACATCATGCAGATTCTCTTTGTCGAATTTTTGACGAAGTTGATCCATAAGAAGTTTATGTTCTTAATACTAATTTAACATTAGAAAATGTTTTTGGCAATTATGTTATACACACTTGAGGGAAGAATCGCCTTTCGGCTACGCTCAAGGTTGAGAACAGTTAATCGGTTAATCGGCTGCGCGGTTAATCCCCGAACTACAATCTATTACATGATTGAGTACGGGGCAGGCGTTTCGGCATATCGTGATTTCAAAGGGTAGGTAATTTAATCGCGGGATAGGGGTTAGGTTTTTTTTAGTTTGTTTTTCAGGAGGAGGAGGATGGTTATGGCGGAGATTGTGAACATGGCGATTGAGGCGGTGATGAAGCTGACTTGGAATATTTCTAGCATGAAGTAGAGTAGGGCGAAGAAGAAGACTCGGGGTAGCATTGAGAAAAAGTTTCGGTAGGTTGCTGTTGCGAGTGGATTTTTTTTCTCGCCTTTTTCAAATAGTTGGCTGTCGAGAGGGAGTGAGTAGAGGACTATGAAGATGCCGATTAGGAAAACGCTGACGAAGTAGAAGATGTTGCTTTCAATTAGGATTCTTGCTATCCAGGTGGAGGCGACGAGAAATGCTCCGATGCTCATTATAAGAGGTCTATTCTTATTTGTGAATTTGCCGGCGAAGTAGGTGAAGATGAGGGTTGTCATTGAGACGATGACGGGGATGATGGCGACGGACTCGACTGTGGCGAATATTGTGTAGATGAAGATTGGCCAGATGATACCTTCGCTGACCCAGTGAAAAGAGGCAAGGCTATAGAAAAAGTATTCTTTTATGTCTGACCAGGTTTTGAAAAATTTGAAGAAGGTTGTTGTTCTCTTTGGTTTGTCGTCGATGTCTTTTATTTTGAATAATGGCCAGGAAGAAAGTAGGAGAAGGATGATGCTGACTAGAATTAGTATATTTTTTTCGAAATAGATTAGAATGCCGGCTCCGATGATTGGGGCAATGAAGGTCGCTAGTTTTTTTACAATATAGAGGATGCTTGTGTCTTTATTAACACTTTTGGTGTTTCTGTTGCATTTCATGAATAGATATATGTGTCCTACCCAGTAGAAAGCGTCGTACAGGGCTCCAAATAGGGCTAGGAGGATGATTAGTGTCCAGTCGCTAGGTCCAATTGTATAGAGGGTTATGAAGTAGAAGACAGAGAAGATCGTTCCGAGGATGATGACTTTGCGGGCACCTATTTTTTCGATAAGGTATTTTGCTAGGAAGTTGAGTGGGAGATCGAAAACATTGAAGAGCATGAAGAATATTAGGAGTTGGCTGATAGTGTAGCCTAGGTTTAGTAGGAAGATTGGAATAAATATTGCGATCATTGATCTCGAGAAGACATGGAGCCAGATTGAGAATTCGAAAAGCCAGAATTCGCTGTGGAATAGTTTGCTAATATTGAGTTCGTGGTATTTGTGGAATAAATGCATAGAGCGATGTGAATATGCGAATGCATGCGAATGATGCGAATCAAGGGCAGTGCTGAACTTCGAATGGTTTAGTATAGTTTGTTAGTTTTCATTATAGCATAAAAATGTGATTTGCCCTTGATTTTTTGTTGATAATTTGGTATGTTGTTGTTAGTTACGGGGAAGGTTAAGAAGGCTAGAAATTGGCTTATTTTTTTATTTAACTATCAAATTCTATGAGTGGACATAGTAAGTGGGATAAAATCCATAGACAGAAAGGTGTAGCTGATGCTAAGCGGGGGAGTATTTTTACTAAGCATTCGAAAAATGTGACAATTGCGGCGAAAAATGGTGGGGATCCGACTATGAATTTTTCGTTGAGACTCGCGATTGATAATGCGAAGAGGGATAACATGCCAAAGGATAATATTGATAAGGCTATTAAGAAAGGAACGGGTGAGCTTGAGGGTGTGAACTATGAAGACGTTATGTATGAAGGGTATGCGCCTGGTGGAATTCCGATTTTGATTGAGGGCGTTACTGATAATAAGAATAGGACAACGCCTGAGGTTAAGTCAATACTCTCGAAAAATGGGGGAAGTCTTGGGGCTCAGAATAGTGTGGCTTGGATGTTTGAGCATAAGGGAGTGATTCATATTGATAATGAAAAGATTGGTGATCCTTCTTCGCTCGATGAGCTACGAAGGACAAGCAAAGATGAATTGATGATGGAACTACTTGACTCGGGGGCTGAGGATGTTGTTGAGGAAGATGGGTTGACTGTTTATACTAGTTTTGAGAGTTTTGAGAGTGTGAGGAAGTATTTGGAAGAAAAAAATATTGAGACGAGTTATTGTGAGCTTGATTGGGTTGCGAAGGATAAGGTTGAGGTTGATGATAAGAAGGGTGAGAAGATTGCGAAGTTGGTTGAATCGCTTGAGGAGCATGATGATGTGAACTCTGTGTATACGAACGTAGCGTAAGGTGGGGAAAGAAAGCAAAAATTAAAAATAAGGGGATAATTTCATGAATGAGTATCAAACACAATTGAAGAAGAAAATGGATGATTATGCTCATTTGGTTTATCGGATGTCTAAGAAATTTTCTAAAGATGAAATTTATGGAATTGTTTCTCTGTTTAGAAGGTCTAGTTTATCGATCGTTCTTAATTATATTGAAGGATACGCACGATTTAGATCAAAGGTTTGATTTAATCATTTAGAAGTTGCTTTTGGATCATTTAAGGAGTCAAAATATTTATTACAATTTGTTTTAATTGAAAAGATGATTACAAAAGAAGAATATGAAGAAGCAAATGAATTAGCAGAACAAATTGGTGCAATGTTGTGGAGAGAGTTGGATAATTTGAATAGATCATTAAAGGGAAAGTAAAAAAATTGTTTTTTTGTTTTATTGCTTTCTTGCTTTTTTACATACTTATGAAAACTAAAATAATCTTGGGGATTGACCCTGGGTTTGGGCGGACGGGGTTTGGGGTGATTGAGTGTGATGGTCAGAAATTGAAGTGTCTGGAATATGGGGTGATTGAGACGGATAAGGGGGATGAATTTGTGAGGAGGTTGAAGGATATTAGTGAGGAATTAAAAAAAATAATTAAGAAGTATACCCCGAACGTAATTGCAGTCGAGGATTTGTTTTTTTATAGGAATGTGACGACGGCCATTAAAGTTGCGCAGGCTAGGGGAGTTGTTCTTCTGACTGCTGTTGATGCGAATATAGCGGTGCTTGAGTATACTCCGCTTCAGGTGAAGCAGGCGGTGTGTGGGTATGGGAAGGCGGATAAGGGGCAGGTTACGAGGATGGTGAAGACTATTTTGTCGCTTGAGAAGAATCCGACGCCGGATGATGCAGCGGACGCGCTTGCGGTGGGTATTGCGGCGTCCAGTGCCCGGGGTGGGAATATCCAAGTATCAAATTGCAAATAACAAGGAATTTCCAAATAACAAGCACCCCCGAACTACAAACTATTACATGTTTGAGTACGGGGCAAGCAAATAACAAGGAATTTCCAAAACTCAAATTCTAATTTCCAAACAAATGAATCGCAAATTTCCAATTTCCAAATTCCAAAAGTAAAAATCGCAAATTTCAAATAGAAAGGAATGCCAATAATTAAGGGGATAATAATTTATTAAAATGTAATTTACCTTTCGGCCATGAGCTCTCCTCGAGTCTGAGCGACCTCGGAGTCGAAGACAAGGTCGAATGACTATATTTATTATATGAACAAAAGAATAAGAAAATTGACAGTTATTTGTTTTGTTGCTTTTTTGTTTTGTGGTTTTTTTGTGCCGATTGTGATGGCGCAGGAGCTCGATGATGGGACGATGTCGGTTGTGGCTGAGGCGGGTGAAGATAGGAATGTGATTGTTGGGAGACAGATGATTTTTTCTGCGACAACGTCAATTGTTAAGAATATTGAGAATCCTAATTATCGATGGGATCTGGGAGATGGGACGGTGTTGCTTGGGGATGAGGTGTCGCATATTTACTATAATTCTGGTGTTTATCGTGTAAAATTGGATGTTTCGGCTTACGTTGACGGGGAGAAAATTAGTAGTCGAGATGAGATTATTGTGAACGTTGATAAGGATGTGCTTGTTTTGATTTCGGATCAGGCGGTTGATGAGGAAAAACTTAATGAAGTGCAGAATATGGCTTCTTCGCAGGGTATTCTGATTGTGAATATAAATGAGAGTGAAGGAAGTGCTGATTATGTAACAGAAAAAGAGTTGGCTCAGAAAATTATTAAAAATAAGGAAGATTTGTTGCAGGCAAGTTCTATTGTTGTTTGGACAGAGAAGAATATTGGATTGAATGCATTTCTTGAGGCTGCGCAGATACTTAGTAAGACGGCTAGTGAGCCTGGTAAACTCGGGTTTAGTAATAAAATTATAACGGTGATTACTGATCAGAATTTTTCGGCTGTTGGTCGAGTTTCTCAGAATTTATATGACATATTAGAACCGCAGTTCATTGTTTTGTCGGATGAGAATGCTACTCCGTATGTTTTTAGTGAAGTGAAGATTGATGAGTTGATGGAATCACTTCGAAATAATGAGATTGATTCTCATTTGGTTGGGCTTCATACAAAGAGAGAGGTGACTGGGTTTCAAGGATGGAACTTTTTGTCGTATTTGGTTAGTTTTATGGTGAATCGTGGAGTTCCTCTTAATACTATCTATTTAATTTTGGTTTTGCCTATCATTGCAACGGTGATTGCGTTTTTTCGGCAGGTGATTGGGATTAAGGCTCTTGGTATTTATGCTCCGTCTATTATTGCAGTTTCGTTTCTTGCAACTGGGCTTCGGTATGGACTTATTATATTTGGAATTACACTTCTGGTTGGGACGGTTGGTAGGCTGACGGCGAAGAAGTTTCGGTTGTCGTATTTGCCGAGAATGGCGAATGTTTTGATTGCGGTTTGTTTGATTATTTTTGTATTGTTTTTGTTTGGGGCATTCTTTGAGAAGAAGGGATTGATGGAGATTTCTATTTTCCCGATTTTGATTATGGTGCTCCTGACTGAGAAGTTTATCGCGGTGCAGATTGAGAGAGGATCGAAAAATGCTGCGATACTTGTTGTGGAAACATTAATTTTATCGATACTGTGTTTTTGGTTAGCTAATTGGCATACTCTTAAGACGTTTATATTAGCTTACCCTGAGTTTATTTTATTAACATTAATTATCAATATAGTTTTAGGTAAATGGACAGGGATTCGTTTGCTTGAGCTGTATCGGTTTAGAAAGGTAATCAAAAATGTTGAGTTGGATGAGAAAAAGTAAACAGGTTTTGGGAATGAATGCTCGGAACTTAAAGTTTATTCGACCTGGTAACAGTAAAAAATCAATTAATCTTGTAAATGACAAGATAAGAACAAAGAAAGTCCTGCAGAAGAATGATTTACCTGTGTCGAAGTTAATTGCGGTTGTTCGAAATCGCAAGGAGTTTTATAATTTTACTTGGAATGAATTGCCAAATAGTTTTGTGTTGAAACCGAATAAGGGACTTGGTGGTGAAGGGATTCTCGTAACGTATGGTCGGAAGAAAAATGGTAAGTGGGTGTTGCCACTGAATCGAGAAGCGTCAATGCAAGATATTGTTTTGCGGGTTGGGAATATACTTGATGGTGATTTTTCGAAGACGAATGCTCCTGACACTGCTTTTTTCGAGGAACGGTTGAAGATACATCCGGTTTTTAAGTTATATAGTTATAAAGGTGTGCCTGATATTCGTGTGATTGTTTATAATAAGGTTCCTATAATGGCGATGCTTCGGTTGCCGACAAAGAGCTCGAACGGGAAGGCTAATTTGCATAAGGGGGGAGTTGGTGTAGGGATTGATATTGCCAGCGGGGTGACTACTCACGCTATAATGAATGATAATGTTATAGAGCATTTGCCGGATATGAAGTTGCCGCTCAGAGGAATTCAGATCCCTGAGTGGGAGAGGATTCTTGAGCTTGCAATTGAGTCGACCAATGCGTGTGGGCTGAAATATTCTGGGGTGGATATTGCGATGGATAAGGAAAGTGGGCCGGTTATTCTAGAACTTAATGCTCATCCTGGGCTTTCTATTCAAAATGCTAATTTGGCGCCGCTTAAAGATCGGTTGCTCCGAGTTCGTGGGCTTAAAATTAAAACGGTGAAGAAAGGAATTAAGGTTGCGAAAGAACTTTTTGGTGGAGAGTATGAACAGGAGCTCGAAAAGACGACAGGAAAGAAAATTCTTGGTATAATAAATAATATTAAAGTTAAAGATAAGAAGGGAAACTGGCATGATGTGCAAGCGAAGCTTGATACGGGTGCTGGGGTGACTTCGATTGATGAACATTTAGCACGTGTTCTTGGTTTTAATGATGCGCTTGATTTTTTTCAGTCGTATAATATTAAACCGGTTATGACAAAGGAGGAGGTTGATGAACTTAGTGCGAAGGGAATTTGGAAGGAGCTGGTTAAACATAAAGATATTGTCGAGGTTGTTAAGGTTTTTAGTAGTCATGGTGTGTCGTATCGAATTGAGGTTCCTGCTAGGTTGATGTTGTCGGGGGTTGAGGTTAGTTCGAATGCTTCGGTTACTATTAGGGAACATTTAGCGTGTCCGATTATAATTGGGAAGAGGGATTTGAAGAAATTTTTGATTGATCCGACTAAGTAGAGATGCGAATGATACGAATTACATGCTAATGATACTAATATAATACTAATAATCGCAGAAACGAATTAACTTATACTATTAAGACTAAAAAATTTATGAAGTTACTTGTAATAGGGCCTAAAAGTTTTGAGAATGATGAGTTAAAAAAGGAGGCAGTGGCAAAGGGACATGAGGTAGTGCTTAGTTTTATTAAAAATATATCGCTTATTATAAAGGATAGTGAGATGAAGGCATATTATAAGGGAGAGGTTATGAGGGGGTTTGATGTTTGTTTGTTTCGGGGGATTAATCCGTATTTTGCTAAGGCGAAGACTTTGGCGAAGTATTTTCATCATGATGGAGCGACGGTTATTGATCGGGAGTTGTATAGTCGGGTGTATGAGTTTGATAAGATGTTTATGAGTTTTGAGTTTTTCGTGAAGAAGTTACCGTGTATTGATTCATTTCATTTTTCAACATATTTGGAATTTAAGAAGTATTTGAATAAGATTCCTCGACCAGTTTTTATAAAGGATATTCAGGGGATGCATAGTCGGAACATGTTTTATTTTAAGACGAAGAAGGGATTGAATGCATTTTTTGAGAAAAACAAGAAGCAGGTTAGTAAGTATTTGATACAGAAAGTAGTTGGGGATGATTATTATTATCGAGTGCTTGTGGTTGGGGACAAGGTTTTGGGAATAATGAAGCGAATGTCGTATTTGAATCCAGAGAGGAAGGCGACAAAGCTTGAAAAGCGATCTTTTAAGGGTGAAGAGTCAAAGGAACTTAGTGAGTTGGCATTGAGTGCGGCGCGAGCTACGCATGCTGATATTGCTGGGGTTGATATTATTGTTGAGAATGGTGAGCCGAAGTTGCTTGAGGTTAATCGATCGCCGAAGTTTAAGCGGTTTACGAAAGTTGTGGGGTTGAATGTGGCGAGTGAGATAGTTGGGTATTTGGAGGGATTGAAATAGGAAGTAGTCATGGGGCATGGTGCACGAAGCACAAAGCAATTAGTTGAAAAATGGAGAATGAACAAAAAAATTATAATTAAGAATATAGAATATGTTAAACAAAAAAGATTTTAATTATTTTAGTACTTATTTGATTGGGAAAGAAGCGGAAAGTCGAGGGATTGTTGTTTCTAAGATATTCAAAAAGGGGCCTTATGAGAAACATAGTGTGATGAAGATGAAGTATGGGAAGAGGACGGAGGTTATTATTGGGCAGAGAACTTCGCAGACTGATTGTATTGCTTATTGGATTCAGCATAATAAGGAGTTGGCAAAGACTTTTTTTCGTGATGCTGGGATAGCTGTTGCGAAAAGTCAAGTTTTTAATTATAAAGAAAAAGATGAAATTTTGGCATTTTGCGCGAAGTTGAAATATCCGGTTGTTATAAAACCAGTTCGGGGGATTCAGGGGACAAAGGTATTTGTTGGGATTGATTCTGCGAAGATGGTTGTGAAGGTGTTGAAAGAATTCAAGAAGGGTAAATATAAGACAGTTTTGGTTGAGAAGGAATTTCATGGTGAAGAGTATCGAATTTTTGCTACTCGAGACAAGTATGTTGCGGCGATTCATCGAGTTCCGGCTAATGTTGTTGGGGATGGTGTTAATACTATAAAAAAATTAATTGATATTAAGAATACAGATCCTCGGCGAGGTAGTGGACACAGAAAAAGTTTGGTAAGGATAAAAGTGGATGGTATTGTGAAGGAGTTTTTGAAAAAACAGAAGTTGAAGTTGAGTTCTGTGCCGAAAAAGGATGAGATTGTTTATTTTCGGCAGAATTCTAATGTTTCAACGGGTGGGGACAGTTATGATGTGACTAATGCTGTGCATCCTGACGTGAAGAAGTTGGCTGTTAAGGTTATTAAGGCGGTTCCTGGGCTTGCTTACGCTGGGATTGATTATTTAACAAAAGATATTACTGCGAAACCTACTGCGAGGAATTATATTATAATTGAGGTTAATGATTCGCCGATGATTAGTATGCATCATATTCCGTATTCTGGTAAGGCGAGGGACGCGGCGGGAGCGATTGTTGATCAGTTGTATCCGGAGAGTAAGGGGAAAAGTCGCAGTTAATCGGTTAACCGGTTAACCTTTTCGGCATATCGTAATTTTAAGGGTCTGTTGATTTAATTAAATAAACTTTTAGGAACAATTATATGGTGAGGAAGAATGAGTTTAATGCGTTTTTGATGAGAGAGGCGAGAAAACAGGGAATCAAGGTGAAAACCTATGATGAGAATTTGGAATACATTGAGATTAGTAAGAAAGGGAAGAGTTATTTGATGTATGGTGGGGTTGTGAGTGATAGATCGAGTGCTAGTGCTACTATACTCTGTCGGCATAAGTATTTTACTTATAAATATTTACAGAAGAATAGATATCCTGTTTTGCCGAAGGTTAAAACTAGTTTGATCTCAAAAGTAAATAAATTTTTAGTGAAATACAATGAGATTGTTATAAAACCGACAAATCAGAAGCAGGGGAGAGGGATAACTGTTGGAATAACTAGCCGACAGGAGCTGAAGAAGGCTTGGGAGTTGGCGAGGGAGTTTTCAAACTTTGTTGTGGCAGAAAAACATTTTGATGGAGATGATATTCGAGTTTTGGTGGTTAATTACAAGGAGGTTTTTGCAGTTAAGAGAATTCCGGCGTATGTTGTTGGGAATGGTCGGTCCGTCATTGAAAATTTGATAAAAGCGAAAAATAAAAAGGGATTTCCGGGGAAGCGATGGAAAAAGATTGAGATTGATGATGCGATGAGATTGTTTTTGCGAAAAAATAAGTTAAAACTTAAGAGTGTGCCGGGGAAAGATGAGATGATAGTTCTCCGGGGGACTGCTAATATTCATACTGGTGGTGAAGCTCATGATATAACTGATGAGTTGCCGAGTGAGATTAAAAAAGAATCAATTAGACTCGCAAAGCAGTTGAAATTGCCTGTGATTGGGGTTGATTATTTGGTGTCGGAAGATTACAGGAAGAGATACATTATTGAAATAAATGCGGATCCTGGTGTGAAGTTGCATCATAATCCGGTGGTGGGGAAGAAGAGGAATCCGACGAAGGTGATGCTTGATGGGTTATTTGAGGACAGAGGTTAACGCGTATTCCGATGCGAATATACGCAAAAATGCGAATGATGCGAATAAAAAGTCCTTCGGAAAGCTCAGGATCTAGCGACAAGAAAGCAGTAAAATAATTGATAATTTAAATATAAAAATAGTATGGCGCAAGTTTATCGTAATCAGCCTCCTAAGTTTGAGAAAAGGAATAAGAAGAAGAGGCGGTTTTTGAAAATTAAGAGGTATTTACCAAGAAAATTGATAATTAAATGGATTAAAAGACTAGTTCTCATGGGCATAGTTGTTTTTTTGCTTGGGATGATATATTTGATTGGGGCATTTGCTTGGTATAGTAAGGATCTGCCAGATCCGAATAAGATTTTGGAGAGGAATCTGTCTCAGAGTACAAAGATTTATGATAAGACAGGTGAAGTTTTGCTTTATGATGTGCATGGTGACGAGAAGCGAACACTTGTGAAGCTTGAAGATATTCCTGATTATGTTAAGTGGGCTACAATTTCAGCGGAAGATAAAACTTTTTATGAGCATAGTGGTTTTAATTTGTTAGCTATGTTTAAGGGGGTTATTGTTGATCCATTGATGGGTAAGCGAGCTCGTGGTGGGTCTACTCTGACACAGCAGTTTGTTAAGAATGCGATACTTACTAATGAAAGACGGTTGTCTAGAAAGATTAAAGAGTTTATTTTGTCATATAAAATTGAAAAAGCGTTTGAGAAAGATGAGATATTGCAGATGTATCTTAATGAGATTCCATATGGAAGCGTAGCTTATGGAGTTCAGTCTGCTAGTCAGACTTTTCTTGGTAAAGATGTAGAGGAGTTGACACTTGGCGAGGCGACAGTACTCGCTGCTTTGCCGCAGGCGCCGACATTTTATTCGCCTTATGGGAGTAATGTTGATCGATTGTATGTTCGTCAAGGTTATGTGCTTGGTCAGATGGTGAGAAATGGATATATTACGCAAGAAGAAGCTGACGCAGCTACAGAGGAAGAGATAAAGTTTGTGGTAAAGAGAGAGTCGATTACAGCTCCGCATTTTGTGATGTATGTGAAGCAGATTTTGAGTGATAAGCTTGGGGATGATTTGCTTGAGAATGGAGGGCTTAGAGTCATTACAACTCTTGATGCGGAGAAACAGGAGATGGCTGAAACGGCTGTTGTTAATGGGGTTGATGCTCGTGGTGAGCAGTATGGTTTTCATAATGCGGCGTTAATTTCGCTTGATCCGAAGAATGGGCAGATTCTCGCAATGGTTGGCTCGAAGGATTATTTTGATATAGAGAATGATGGGAATGTTAATGTAACGCTTAGTTTGAGACAACCTGGATCATCTATGAAGCCACTTGTTTACGCGGCTGCTTTTGATAAGGGTTATACTCCGGATACTATTCTTTATGATGTTGAAACTACGTTTAAAACTGATACAAAAGATTATCATCCGCTTAATTATGATTTAGTTGAGCATGGTCCTGTGACTATTAGAAAGGCAATTCAGGGATCGCTTAATATACCGGCGGTTAAAGCAATTTATCTTGTTGGAGTTCAAAAGGTGGTGGATTTACTTGAGTTAATGGGTTACACATCGTTTGAGAATAGAAGTCGGTTTGGATTGTCTCTTGTTCTTGGTGGAGGGGAAGTGAAGTTGCTTGAACATGCAAATGCGTATGGTGCGATTGCGAATCAGGGTGTTTTTCATGAACCGGTAAGTATATTGAGTGTAGAGGATAGTAAGGGAAATAAGTTGATGGAGTACAAAGAAAAGAAACGGAAAGTAATGGATCGTGATATTGCTAATTTATTATCAAATGTATTGTCTGATAATGAGGCTCGAGCGTATGTGTTTGGGTTGAATAGTTATCTCAATATTGGAAGACCAGCCGGAGCTAAGACTGGGACGACGAATGATTATCGTGATGCTTGGACAATGGGGTATACTCCGGATTTAGTTGCTGGGGTTTGGGTTGGGAATAATGATAATTCAGAAATGAATAGAGGTGCGGCTGGTGGTGTTGTTGCGGCTCCAATATGGAGCGAGTATATGCGGGAAGCATTAAAAGATGCCCCTGCTACTGGATTTGCCGAGGTTGAAATAGAGAAAACTGGTAAAGGTGTTCTTGATGGCGAGATTGGAGGTGAACAAAAAATAAATATTGATAAATATACAGGGAAGAGAGCAACGGATTTGACTCCGAAGAGTTACATTGAAGAAAAGACTTTTAGACAGGCGCATAGTATTTTGCATTATGTTTACAAAGATGATCCGAAAGGCGGTGTGCCTGAGGAGCCTGGGTCCGCTGATCCAGCGTACGTATATTGGGAGCAAGGAATTAAGGATTGGTTGCTGGCAAAGCTCGAAGATGAAGGAGAGACAAGTGAGCTTGTCTTTGAATCTCCACCAATTGAGTTTGATGATGTTCATACAGAGGAGAATAAGCCGACAGTGTTTATAAATTCGCCGTCTAATAATACAAAGATAAGAGATAAAAATATAGAAGTTGATGTGAATGTTTTTGCGCCACGAGGAGTTGATCGTGTTGAGTATTTTGTTGGAAATAAGTTGATTAAAACTGTATCTAATTATCCCTTTGATCTTGATACTAGCCTTGGTAGTTATCTGGAGAAGGGGTATCATAAACTTCGGGTTGTAGCGTATGACGATGTTGATAATTCGAATGAAGCTACGATAAATATTAATGTAATGATTGATTTTCCAACGCCGAATGTTTCTTGGCAGGTTCCAGCGGGAGAACTTCGTTATCGCTCGTCTGATTTTCCGGTTGAGTTTACTGTTGAGTTAACTGACAGAGTGGGAACACAAAAGATTAATTTTTATCAGCGCAATGTTAGTTCTGGTCAGACGAATTTATTTGCTTCTGTTATATTGCCTGGGGAAGATTATCTAACGGTGAGTTGGCCGGATGTTTTCGAGGGAGGGAGTTATCAGCTTTATGGTGAGATTACGGATCCGAATGGGTCGAAGCATAGGACGAGTGGGGTTGAGGTTGTTTATGAATAAGCAAATTTCAAATAACAAGCACCCCCGAACTACAAACTATTGCATGTTTGAGTACGGGGCAGGCAAATAGCAAGGAATTTCCAATTTCCAAATAACAATTTCTAAACAATAAAATCGCAAATTTCCAAATGAATCGTAAATTTCCAAATGAATCGTAAATTTCCAATTTTTAAGAAAATTCCAAATATTGAATATAAAAAGAAGCTCCTAGTTTGTAGGAGCTTTTTTGCTGGGGGGAGACTGTTATGGTCTCCGGAAGTGGGGGCGTAGGATGCCGACTGCGTCAGTTTTGTTGGCGTCGTGGATGATGCAGATTGGGGCGTGCTCCGTTTGAAGTTTTTGGAGGTCGGTGAAGGGGATTTGGGAGAAAAAAGTGCAGGTGGAATTGATCTGACCGTTGTCTGTGTAGGTTACTTGGAAATGATTAACGGTCGTTGAGTGTTCTGATCTTTTGACGCTGAGAAGTGTCCCAAGTTTTCCCGTTTCGCAGTGGGCGATTGGTGGCATGGGTTCTCTTGCTCCTGAGAGCATGAGCCAACACAGGAAGATTATTCCGGAAAAGATTACGAGTAGCGCGGTGGAAGACATGAACGGGTGTTTCTCTTTCGTAATGGTTGTCATATCTCCCTCCTTTCGTGTGGGAATATCGTTTGGCCTCTTCTAATTTAACTGTATACCTGGAGTATTTGTTTGTCAAATAAAAAAACAGCTAGGTTTAGCTGTTTGTGATGGTTTAACCGATAATTAGTTTTCCATTTTTAACTCGGGAAGAGATGACGTTTGTTGAAGGGGGGTGGAAGATGGAATGTTGTGATCTACTTGAATGTGAGGACCCGTTATCAGAAAAAGAGCCGATTACTGCAAGTACAATTATTACGCCAAGGCCAATTAGAACATATATCCACCATGCCCAACTTGTACTCTCTGCTGTATTGGTGAAAACTTGTAGTTCAGGAATAGTCGTTAATTTAACCCACCAGGAAGTTTCGCTAGAGGAAACAGCGGTTGCTATCGATTCGGATGGATTAGATGAGAAAATAGCCGACCAAATCCAGACAGGGCAATAGATAATTGTCCATATAATTGTTGCTGCAAAGCCTCCTTCTAATGCTTGAAGGCTGAAGAAGAAGAGGGTTCCAAGCATAACGCAAATAATGGATAATAGGATAATGAATAGTCCGTATTTGTATGTAGTTGCTGTCATGAAGGTTATGAAAAGGTCAATTGTTTCCATTGTTTTTCTCCTTTTGTTGTGAGGAACGGGTGTATGATATTAGTTTAGGAAAATTGGGGAATTTTGTCAACAGGGGTGGGATTGATTGGAAGAAGTAAATTTGGTATAATTAACTACGAATAACGAATTTGCTACGAATTCTACGAATCACTTGAGATTTGTATAATTTGTTAGTTTTTTAGTTTAGAAAAATGTATTTAAGTAAACTTGAAATACAGGGGTTTAAGTCTTTTGCAAAGAAGACTGTTTTTGAATTTCCTGAATTTTCTAATGATGATGAGAAGGCGAAAAGTATCTCGGCGATTGTTGGGCCAAATGGGTCTGGTAAGTCGAATGTGTCTGATGCGATTCGTTGGGTGCTTGGGGAGCCGAGTTTGAAATTGATCCGATGTAAGAAGTCGGACGATGTTATATTTGGTGGATCCAGTAGTAAGGCTCGACTTGGGGCGGCTGAGGTTTCGATTTATTTTAATAATGAAGATCATACTTTGCCAATTGAGTTTAGTGAGGTTGTGTTGACTCGGAGAGTTTATCGAGATGGAGAGACTGAGTATTTGATTAATAAAAAGAAAGTTAGACTGTTTGATATTATAATGTTGCTTGCTAAGGCTAACTTTGGGCAGAAGAGTTACAGTATTGTTGGGCAGGGGATGGTTGATCACATTATAAATATTTCTCCATTTGAGAGGAAAGAGTTTTTTGATGAGGCGACTGGAGTTAAACAGTATCAGATAAAGCGGGATCAGGCTGTTAATCGACTTAGAAGGTCTCGTGATAATTTGTTGCAGACAAATCAGATCTTGGCTGAGTTGGAACCAAGGCTTAGACTATTGACAAGGCAGATTAAGAAGCTTGAGAAGAGAAAAGAGATTGAGGTTGAGCTTCGGGCGAAACAAAAAAATTATTATGCGTATATTTGGCAGAATTTGCAGAATGATAAGAAGAGATTTTCTTCTGAGTTTAGTATAAAGGATGGAGTTCGGCAGGAGTTTAGTGATGAGCTGAATAAAATTCAGACTGAGCTTGCTAAATACGCGAGAGAAGAGTCTAGGAAAGATGTTTATAATGATTTGCAGAAGGAATATAATAAGTATTCGAATGAGAAGAATGAGTTGTTGAAAGATTTAGCGGTTATTAAGGGAAAGATGAGTTTGGAGTATACAAAGGTTGGGAAGCAGAATTTGACTTGGCTTGAAGATAAAAAAGAGGAGCTTGAGAAGAGAGTTCGTGAGATTCTCGAGAGTGTGAATAATTTGGAAGTTAAAATTAAGAGTAAGCGGTCTGATTTGCATGAGAATGAAGATAAAATTGTGTCGATTGATAGTGAGATTGTTGTGTTGCAGAATAATTTGAGAAATGCGCAGGATGAATTAAGGAGAGGTCAGTCTGGTAGTGGTAATAATAATACAATGCAGGCTGTGAAGAGTATTTTGAGACAAAAAGATGTAATAAAGGGAATATATGGGACCGTTGGGCAGCTCGCTACGATGGATCGTATGTATGAAGTTGCGCTTGCGACGGGAGCTGGTGGGCGGATGCTTGCTATTGTTGTGGCGACGGATGAGGTGGCGGTTCGGTGTATTAAATATTTAAAAGAAAATAGGTTGTCTGCGCTTAGTTTTTTTCCATTGAATAAATTGCAGAGTTGGAGAATAAATAAAGAGCAGAGACATATACTTGAGGAGAACGGTGCGATTGGGTTTGCTCAGGAATTGATTAGTTTTGATGAGAAGTACGCAAAGGTATATTCTCAGATTTTTGGGTCGACTGTTATAGTGGATAATTTGGACAATGCAAAGGATGTTGGGGTTGGTCGAGAGAGGTTGATAACACTTGAGGGTGACATTATTGAAAAAGCGGGGATAATGAAAGGTGGATTTAAAAATCAACAGCAAGGTTGGGTTCATTTGGAAACAGTTGGGACTGGTTCGGGTTCTCGGGAAGAGAAGTTAAAGGAAATCGCATTATTAGAACAAAAAATTACAGATAGAAATAGACAGAAAGAGATATTAGCTCAAGAAGTTAATGAGCTTCGAATTGAGTTGCAGGTTGGTGAGACAAAGCAGAAGGGATTGGCTCAGGATAGTGATGGGTTGAAGAAGGAAAAAAGGAAAATTGAAGAAGAGATAATGGAGAGTAATGTGGATCCTGATAAAAAGAGTGAATATCATAAAAATTTAGATATAAAAAGAGAAGAGTTTGAGCGAAAGATGGAGAAGGTTGAAGTTTTGTTGCTGGAAAAACGAAAAACGATTGATGAGTTTAATTTGGAGGAGGAGAAGAAGAAGACTCAGGTGTTTAAGTTGCAGAGTGAGATGCAGGAGTATCAGATGAAGCTTAATGAAGTTAATAATGAGATTAACAGTATTAATATTTCACTTGCGAAGCTCGAGACGAAAAGAGAGGATTTGCAGAGTGAGATGATGAGTGAGTTTGGGGCGGATTTTGATCCTTCTTCGCTCCATGAGCTACGAAGGACAAGTAGTGGCCTTGAGATTGTGAATAAGGATCATGTTTTGTTTGAGATTAATAAGTTGAAACATAATTTGGAGATGATTGGTGGGATTGATCCGGAGATTGTTGAGGAGCATAAGGAAGTTGCGGAGAGGTATGAATTTTTGTCGAAACAGGTTGTTGATCTTGAGAAGGGGATAGATGATTCAGAGAAAATTGTTGAAGAGTTAGATGTTGTTATTAATAAGCAGTTTAATGAGACGTTTAAGAAGATTAATGTTGCTTTTGATAGGTATTTTCAGAAGATCTTCAAGGGTGGGAAGGCGAAGTTGTCGTTGTTGCAGAAGGAGGTCTCAGATCGTGAAACTCAGAACTCAGAACTAGAACTTGAAGAAGGCGGAGAAGCTTCGCTTGATGAGGAGGAGGCGAAAGTACAAGAAAAATTGGTGGAGAATAAGTCTAAGTTGGCTAATACGGGGATTGAGATAATGGTGGCTCCACCGAATAAGAAGATTAATAATATTGCGATACTGTCGGGTGGTGAGAGGACTATGACATCGCTGGCTCTGATATGTGCTATTATTGAGAGTAATCCGGCTCCATTTGTAGTGATGGATGAGGTTGATGCTGCGCTTGATGAGGCTAATTCGGAGAAATTTGGGGCAATATTGCAAGAGTTGTCATACAAGACACAATTTGTGGTAATAACTCATAATCGAGTGATTATGCACGTTGCAGACGTGTTGCATGGGGTTGCTATGGGTGATGATGGGGTGACGAAGACGCTATCGCTTAGTTTGAAGGAAGCGCAGGAGCAGGTTGAGGAGGAAGAGAAGTAGGAATCGCAGTTAATCGTAAGGTTAACCAGTTAATCGTCTCGGTAAATCGTGACTGTAAACGATAGGTTAATTTAATTGCAAATGAGAAAAATATATAAATAGAAAAGCACAACCGAGTTTGGTTGTGCTGTTTTTGATTAGAAATCGATATACCAGGTGGGCATTTGAGACGGGTCAATGTTGAGGTGACTGATTTTTTCTTGATGTTTTTGCATTAACTTTCCGTCAGTTACAAAGACGGTTTTTATTTCATGGCTTTCAACAAAGGTTTCCCAGATTTCCATTTCCTGTTGTGAAAATTGTGAATTTATACAACAAGCGCAGGCGCGGGCAAATGGGATTGTTTCTGTGCCAGTGTTAACGCCTCTTGTCCAGCTGATGTTTTTACTGTTAATAGTTCTTGCAAGAATAGCGCAATTACCCATAATTGGATGATGAATCAATTTAACATTCTCTTCATCTATTTGCCAATTAAGTTCTTGCGGAAGTTCGATTACTTTGAAAGAAGATGGTTGAAGATACTCGATAATTAATTGATAAGAAAGTTTTTGAATTTGTCTTACAAGAGTGTCATGTTGTTGATCAGTGCTGTTTGCTAATTCTTGGAAGTTTTTGTCATCTTCAATTCCTGGCATTGAGTAACTCATGCATTTTTGTAGTGTTTCAATTGAGTTAACAAAGCTAGAAGTTTTGTTATAGATTTGAAGCATTTCTTGCCAGTTCATCTTGGTCTCCTTTTAGTCATTGTTTGAGTTGAAATATGTTAACCACTTGGGAGCAGGGATGTTTTTATCGCAGATAGTAATGTATTTTACGGAGGGGGAAGTGTTCCCTCTTTCTAGAATTTGCCCATCAGCAATATAAATTTTGTTAATTTTCATTTTGATTAGAAAATTGTTTAGGATTTGAATTTCTTTATCTGAGTTCATGTGTCTGATACAGCAGGCGCAAGCGTGTTGAACGGGGATTGTTTCTTGTGTTGTTCTAATTCCAACTGTGTTAAAAACATGAGAGCTAGAGGTTTTTCTAATTAGGATTGCAGAATTGTTCATTATTGGGTGGTAAGCAATTTGTAGTTTGGAGTTTGAATTTGTCCAATTTAAGCGTGAAGGTAAATCAAGAATTTGTAGTTTGTTAGTTAAGTAAGGGATTGAAGGAAACAGAAGTTTTTCAGCTACATTGACTTGTTCTCTTACCATTAGTTTGTAAACTCGTAGTGCGATTTGCCAGTTCATTGTTTTCTCCTTTGATTGTAAGGAACAGGTTGGTGTCTGATTGTTGACTGATAATTATATCATAAAATACATGTATTGTCACTATTTAGCAACAAAAATAATAACTTTGTGTTGTCGATTATGAATAAAAATTGACAAATTAGCTAATTATTTGGTATAATTCTGTTGTTAATTAACAACAACATTATGAATAAATCAGAGTTAGCTATTTTGGGATTGAATGAAAATCAGGGTAAAGCGTATTTAAGCTTATTGGAAATAGGACAAGGAAGTATTCTTGAGATATCAAAAAAGTCTGGCATTAATCGATCAATGTTGTATGAAATTATCGAGGATCTTATTAAGCTTGGAATAGTATACAGAAGTGTGCGTGGAAAAAAGATTCGGTTTGTTGCGCGAGAACCAGAGTTTTTGCAATCTATGCTTGAGCAAAAACTGCAAAAGTTTGAAAAGTTATTGCCGGAACTTAAGAATTTGGCAACAAAAGGAGATTTTAAGCCAGCGATAACGATTCATGAAGGGATTGAAGGAATTAAACAGGTGTATTTAGGTTCGATTCATTCGAAAGAGAAAAAGTTATATGCTTTTGTTGGGGTGGAGAGTTTATTGTCGAAGACAAAGGTACTTGAAGAGTTTTGGGATCAAGATTTTAAGACAGAAAGACGTAAACGAAATGTTTTTGGGCAGTTGATCGTTCCAGGTAGTGTGCAGGGGAAAAAATTTCAAAAAAAAGATAACCAAAATTTTAGAGAGAGTAGATTAGTTGATCCTGAAATGTATAATTTCCCGGCAGAAGCATTGATGTACGACGATACTGTTTCTTTCATTTCTTATACAGAGCACGAAGAGTATGCGGTTGAGATAAAAAGTGCTGTTATTGCAGAAACCTTGAAAATGGCATGGCGATTTATGTGGAATAGTATATAATTGATTTAATGTATAATAGAAAAGCACAACCGAGTTTGGTTGTGCTAATTTGTTTAGAATTCGTTGAGGGTTTCCTTGATGGTGTAGGCGACTGTGCCAAGTTGTTTTTGTGAAATGTCGAGAGTGGGGGTGAGTCGGATGATGTCGTGGGCGGGTTTGGCGAGAACGCCGTGTTTGCTCAGAGCAATACAGAATTGCCAGGGGTTAACTTTTTCGTTGTCGAGAACAAGAGCGGTCATGAGTCCGATCCCTCGGACTTCTTTGATTAGGTCTGATTCGATTTCACTGAGGAGGGCTCTGAAGAATTTGCCAAGAGGAATTGCTCTTCTGCACAGTTCGAAGTTGTTTTGTTCGAGAACTTCGAGTGCTGCGAGGGCGGTAGCGCAGGCTAGTGGATTACCTCCATAGGTGCTGCCGTGTTCGCCGGGTTTGAATACACCTAGAACATCAGCTAGTCCAACGACTGCGCTGACTGGGTATATTCCTCCGGAGAGAGCTTTCCCAATGGTGATCATGTCTGGAAAAACTTGTTCATGATAGCAAGCTAGCATTTCACCTGTTCGACCAAGTCCTGTTTGTATTTCGTCAGCTACCATGAGTACGTTATTGTCCGTACAGAGTTGTCGAATAGCTTTGAGGTAACCAGGTTTTGGGATTCGGATTCCAGCTTCGCCCTGAATTGGTTCGAAAATAAATCCAACGACCTTTTTGTTTCGGAGGGCGGTGCGTAGTGCAGGAATGTCATCATACGGAATATTGAGAAATCCGGGTGTGAATGGTCCGAAGCTGCCTCTAGCTGTGGGGTCGTCAGAGAATGAGATAATGGTGGTTGTTCGTCCGTGGAAGTTTCCGTTACAGACAACGATAATGCTTTCTTCAGCTGGAATTTCTTTTACCCGTTCTCCCCATGCTCGCATGGTTTTGAGGGCTGTTTCAACTGCTTCTGCTCCTGAGTTGGCAAGAATTGCTTTTTCGTAGCCGAGAAGTCCAGTGATTTTTTGAAGAAGTGGACCTGCTAGGGGATTGCCAATACTTTGAGAGACGAGGGTGTTTTTTTGTGCTTGCTCGCAATGAGCGCCTACTATATATGGATGACAGTGACCTTGGTTGACTGCAGAGTAACAGGCTAACATATCGATGAATTCCCGTCCTTCTAGGTCATAAAGTAGTGGGCCTTTACTTCTTTCAATAATAACACCTGGAATCATGTCGTAGAGTGGAATACCGTAGTCGTGGTAGAGGCCGAAGTAGTAGTCTGCGTCTAGTCGTCGTGTTTCAACTGCTTGCATTTGTCCCTCCGTGGTTGTGAAAAGAGCTTGTTTTCTAAAAAACAACTTGTCTAAGATGACAAGATTGCTTTAATGAGTATATCAGGTAGTTATAGTTAATGCAACCGTTCTTTTAAAAAGAAAAGAGCTGGCCATTCTTTGATGGGGCTCTTTGTGTTTTTGTTAGCGAATTTTTTGATCTGGGCCGTGTTAGGCTCAGTTAAAGTGCTGTTTTGATTGTGTTTTTGCGTAATCTTGTTTGTCGTCTGCTAGTAAGCAGAAACTGATTGATTTGACGCCTGTTTAGGGCCCCATACGTTTGTTTTGGTTTGATTTTTTAAACAAAAGAGTGAAACGGGTATGTCTCACTCTCTATAATCATTATAGCAAAGATTGATTGATTTGTCAAGTTGCTACGAATTGCTACTAATTTAGCGAATTACTTACCTGCCCGCAATTGCTACGCATAGTGTTGCAGGCGGGCGAATCGATTGGAACAGGTAGTCCCCGAACTATCTGCCTGCACAGTTACACAGTTTTGGCAGACAGGTAACTTATTACATAGTTAAGTACGGGGTAAGCGTAAAAAGAAAAAAAAGTAAAATTATCATAAATATTGACGAAATTCAGTAAAAAGGGTAAGGTTTATAAAGTAATTAAATTCCTTGAGAGGAGGCAGAAGATGAACTCAATAAAGCATTTTTTTGCAGTAGGTTTGTTTTCGTTGAGTATATACGTTGGGGTATATGTTGGGTATTATGAAATGCTTGAGATTGATGAACCTTTTTATGTTACTTTTGAAGTTCATCAGGGTGGTCATGAATTTGGGCAGTCTAGAAGAGCAGAGGCTGATGAAGCTCAATTTAGGAAGTTTATTACAGGTGGGTTTTGCGTGGTAGGGGCATTGTATATACTTGCATTTTCAATTTTGGGGTTACTTCCTGGAATGATAAAGGATTATGATTCTTGGGGGATGAGAATTGCCGTAGTTCTTTCTTCATTGTTCTTTATATATTACATGTCGCCGATTCTTTGGAAGGGAATGGTCTTGCTTTGGCAGGCATTTTTGTAATCATATGAAAGGAGAGGTTATATGAGTAAAATTTTTGCAGGATTGTTGTATTTTGTGTTTGTAATTCTTCCATGGTTGATATGGTTTGCTTTGGCTGGGGGAATTGTGTTTCTTTCTTGGTTTATGTACTGGTCATACAGTCATAATTTCGAAATGGCAATGATTTCGGGTTTTCTGGGGTTGCTTGGTAATGCGGTGATGTATTTTATTGTATTTCCGATGTTTGAGAGACGACATTGGGGATATGGGCAATTGGAAAATATTTCTGCTAAAATTGCAGAAGTAGGAATTTATTTGACGGAGATCAATTTGGGGATTTTCTTGATCTTGATTGCGCGTGATATGGTACTATTCTTTGTCTAAAAAAATAAAATCAACGAGAACGTCGTTGATTTTTTGTTTATTAGAATTTCATTGGGTTATGTGGTTTGTCTATATTCGCTTCATCTGGTATGTCATATATGTTTTTGTAACCTTTGTCAGCTTCTTCTTTCATAATTTTATGAGATTTCTGTTCTTGTTCCCATTCTTTTTGTTCCTTTGCTTCTTTTTCTTGTTCTATTCTTAGTGTTAAGTTTTCAATAAGATTATCGACGTTCTCGGCTCGATTGATTGATCTGGCGAGTTCGCCGGCTATTTGTTGTTTTTCTTGGTCGTTTGCACTGTTGCCATAAAGTTCTTTAACAGCTTGGTTAATGGCGTGCATTAGGAGATATTTATCTCTATTCATAAGAATAGAAACTTTTTCGCAGAGTAGTTTTTTTGTTGTTAGAGTCATATTGAAAAATATTGGTTTAATTGATATACTTATTTTACCTAATATATATAATTATAGCAAAAAATATGGTTTTATTGAATTCTATTATAGCAACTTTGATTGTAAGTTTGATTTCTCTTGTGGGGGTTTTGGCTTTGTTTTTTAAGAAGAACTTTTTGAATAAGATTTTGATGCTTTTGGTTGGGTTTTCTGCTGGGGCGCTACTTGGTGGTGCATTTTTGCATATCATTCCTGAACTTGCGGGTGATCATTCTCACGGAGTTAAAAATGGGGAAGTTGTAAGTAGTTTTGTTGGTAGTGATTTGTTTTTGATAGTTATTATTGGATTTGCGGTATTCTTTTTGCTTGAGAAAGTTTTGCATTGGCATCATCATCATAATGAGTGTGAAGAGTGTGAGAATCATACATTACCGATAATGAATTTAGTGGGTGACGGGTTACATAATTTGATTGATGGAATGATTATTGTGGCTTCGTTTGCGGTGAGTTTTGAGCTTGGTGTGGCGACTACGATTGCGGTGATTGTTCATGAAATTCCGCAGGAGTTATCTGATTTCGGGGTGCTTGTTTATGGTGGATTTTCTAGGTTGAAGGCGTTGTTTTTTAATTTTGTTACGGCGCTCATGGCTGTGATTGGTGCGGTGATTGGGTATGTGTTAATAAATTACATTGATAATATACAGAATGTTTTGCTAGCGGTTGCGGCTGGTGGGTTTATTTATATTGCGGCGTCGGATCTTATTCCGGAGCTTAATAAGGAGAAGAAGTTGTATAAGTCGCTTGTTTCGTTTGTTTTCTTTTTGATGGGGATTGGGTTTATGTGGGGGGTGAAGGTGTTGTTTGAGTAGGAGGAAAATGTAAAAATGAAAAAATGCGAAAATGCGAAAATGTAGAAATTGGATAAAAAAGAACGCTGAGGTGTCAGCGTTTTTGGGTTCTAGTGAGTTATTTGTGCTTCGAGTTTGTCGATTTGAAGAAAGACTGCCTCGGCTTCTGAATCTGTGATAACGGACGTAGAGCCGACTTCAAAGCCTGGGGAACCTGTTCCTAAATATGGATCAGTACTGTAGACGATGGCGTTTTTTTCTTCGAGTCGATCGATAAATTCTTGGTATCGTTTGTACAATGGTATTTGTGCATATATCCAGGTGATTATAACAAAGCATAGTATAACAATGGTCCATCTGATCAAATGAACTATGAAAGGTTCGAATCCTAGTGATGAGTGATTGTGGGGCAAACATATTGAAATGAGTGCAATTGAAAGGAACAGGATTGTTAGAGAGATTCTTTTCCGGGGTTTCATTGGTTCCATGGTTGACTCCTTGGTTGATCGTGAGGGGGACGGTATATTGATATGGTAGCGACATTTGTGGAAAATTGCAAGTTTGTGTTGAAATGTGGTAAGATTGAATAAATACTAACAGGGAATAGTAAATAGGGATCATACTACGCTTTTACTCATGTAAGCTTCGTATGACAGGTTGGTAAATAGGGGACTACTTACCGCTTTCTACTATCTACTATCTAAAATATGAATGAAGACATTATAAAAAACATTGCGACAAAAGGAACAAAATTAGCTTGGACTGTGGGGATTATTGTGGCTGTGATTGTGTTTCTTGTGATTCTGAATCCGTTTGTGATTGTTACTGCGGGCGAGCGAGGAGTTGTGCTAAACTGGGGTGCTGTTAGTGATACAATTCTTGATGAAGGAATTCATATTCGGGTTCCGATAATGCAACAAGTTGAGATGATGGATGTGAAGGTTCAGAAAGAGGAGAGAGGAGCGAGTGCTAGTTCAAAGGATTTGCAGATTGTAACGAGTAAAGTTGCGATTAATTATCATCTTGATCCAATGAAAGTAAATCTGTTGTGGCAGGAGGTTGGGTTTGATTATAGTAATAGAATAATTTCGCCGGCGATTGAGGAGTTTGTGAAGAAGACGACTGCTTATTATACAGCTGAGGAGCTCATTACAAAGAGAGAGGATATTAAAAATGATTTGAGAACTGCTATTACTGAGAATTTATTGAAAAATAATATTTTAGTGGATGATCTGTTTATTACTTCGTTTGATTTCTCGGCTGGGTTTAATACTGCTATTGAGGCAAAGGTTACAGCTGAGCAGAACGCACTTAAGGCAAAGAATGATCTTGAAAGGGTGAAGATGGAGGCTGAGCAGAAGGTAACACGAGCAAAGGCTGATGCTGAGTCAATTCGGATTCAGGCGCAGGCTATTACTCAGCAGGGTGGTAAGGATTATGTTCAGTTGCAGGCGATTGAAAAATGGGATGGTAAGTTGCCGACTAGTATGATTCCGGCGGGGAGTGTGCCATTTATGAATTTGAAGTATTAGAATTACGTACGAAATTTTACTTACGAAATTACGAAAATAAGAAAATAAGAAATTTTAAAACACTCTTGATTGATCTGTACCCTCTTTAGTGGACACGGATAAAAAACAACATTACGCATTAACGAGAACATAAAGATGATTCCTGTATTCAACAGGAGTCATTTTATTTTTATCCCATTGTGCACGTTCTGTGTTGT
>Ga0233431_1000876_pt1 | contig 58839 bp, 55 predicted proteins | sample SI_118_April2016_FD_179867 | JGI IMG/M metagenome (GOLD analysis project Ga0233431, IMG submission 179867) | Seawater microbial communities from Saanich Inlet, British Columbia, Canada - SI_118_April2016_200_MG | ecosystem: Environmental > Aquatic > Marine > Inlet | place: Canada: British...
ATACCGCCCACGGTTAAGGAAGTTTGATCATGGACACTAAACGAATCGGTAGTGCCAAGAAAAATTTACACTACCATAACGTCTTGATTTTACAGTAAAGTAAAATTCAAACTGTCAAAGATCAGTCTAACATTACATATTAGGTTGATTCTTCATCTTACCCTTATTTGGGTACTTATGTGGACTCTATATAAGAATAGGACCGATTTATTATCCCACCCTTTTTTTGACAAATGATTAGAATCAGAAAGTGGAAATAATTTGAGGCAACCGAATTCAAGATATCGATACACTATACGTAACAAATTATCGGATTCGTCTGGGATTTTCAATCTATTTTCTGACATGCTATTATCAACTGTTCGCTTTCCTGTTGGCACCCGAACCGCTGAGTTCCTTTGTCATGACTATTAGCCTGTGCGTCCCGACTACCTCGCTGCCGGAAACCATGCGGTAACCGAGATCGGAGTAGAACTTCTCCAGATAATAATGCGGGTGCAGCTCCAGACTTCGAACCCCATTATCTTCGGCCAACGCTTCAAGTTTTCGCACGACCATCCGCCCAACCCCCCGGCTCCGGTAGCCCCGAAGCACTGCAATCCGCGCTGCAATCCCTTGGCCATTTTTACCCACTACAAGTCGCCCTGTGGCAACAGGTCTCTCGTTTAAATAGGCGAGTACATGTATGGCCTCTCGATCCATGCTGTCCTGGTCTAGCTGTGCCGGAATCTTTTGCTCGCAACAGAAGACCTTGTTGCGAATCATAAAGGCAATCGCAACATCCTCGGCCGAGGTTATCCGGTCGACTCTGAGATGTTCTTTCATAAATAGCTCTCGTTCGTATTCAGTCTTCAAGATGTGTCAAGGTGTGAACATCTTTGAATTTATCAAAATGAAATGCAAGCTACAATAAGAATTCCAGGTGTTGACAAGTACATGTGAGATGCCTACCAGTAAAGTATAGTATTTATGACCGTTTTTCTTTTCCCGCCTGTGGTTTCAACATGCCATTGCCGGGGTGGTCATAAAGGATGCAGGTGCATTGGTCACCGTTAGGTTTGAGTGAGGAGATTAAAGTGAGTGAAAACCATCATTCCCATGATCACGATCATACCGAACCACCAACTGATCTGGTGTTGCGTGTACAGGCCCTTGAATCACTGTTGATAGAGAAGGGCTTAGTGGAGCCTGAGTCGATTGACGCGCTCATCGACACCTATGAAACCAAGGTCGGTCCACGCAACGGCGCTAAAGTTGTGGCACGTGCCTGGTGCGACTCAGCGTTCAAAAAGTGGTTGCTGACGGACGCAACGGCAGCCATCGCTTCTATGGACTACGCCGGGCGACAAGGTGAACATATGAAAGTGCTGGAGAACACACCCACCACACACAACCTGGTTGTCTGCACACTATGTTCGTGTTATCCATGGCCGGTGATGGGCCTGCCACCCGTCTGGTACAAATCCGCTCCATACCGAGCCCGCGCCGTAGCCTCCCCCCGCGATGTGTTGAAAGAATTCGGTACGGAGTTAGCTGATGAGGTCGAAATTCATGTGTGGGATTCGACCTCGGAAGTTCGGTATTTGGTGCTGCCGGAGCGTCCTCATGACACCGAGGGTTGGAATGAGGCTGATCTTACGGAACTGGTGACACGCAATTCCATGATCGGAGTTGAAAAGGCAAAATCGCCTAAGGATATCGGGAGAGGCATATGAACGGCGCACATGATTTAGGGGGTATGCATGGTCTGGGTCCGATTAACCCGGAACCCGAAGCAGAGGAACCGGTCTTTCACACCGACTGGGAAAAACGTGTGTTCGGCTTCACATTAGCTGCCGGATTTCTGGGTAAATGGAACATTGACATGTCTCGCCATTCCCGTGAACGCCAGCATCCGGTAGACTATTTGCGACATACCTATTACGAAAACTGGCTGGCGGGGCTGGAAAAGCTTCTGGTCGAAACAGGACTTATCAGCCAGGAAGAGTTAGCGACCGGAAAGCCTGCGGGACCGGCAGAAGCGTCAACCCGGAAGTGTGTCCCCAAGGCCGAAGATGTCGCTGAGATTATCGCCAGGGGCAATCCGGTGGCAATGGCGATCGATACACCGCCACGTTTTAAAACCGGTGATAAAGTGCGTGCGTGCAACCGGCATCCGGCAGGGCATACCCGCCAACCTCTTTATGTGCGAGGCCGCATCGGCATGATTTGCGAACACCACGGTGCTCACATCTTCCCGGACCGAAACGCCGCGGGGTCGAAGGAGGGACGGCATCTTTACAGCGTGGGGTTCAAGGCGGAGACACTGTGGGGCGAGAACGCCGATGACCGGAGTGTCGTTTATGTTGATCTTTGGGAAGATTATCTGGAGCCGCTCTGATGACCGATACCTTTTTACCCATAAACGATCTCCCAGCGCTTCCTCGAGACGAAGGCGGCCCGGTCTTCAGTGAACCGTGGGAAGCAAAAGCCTTTGCCTTGGCCGTAGGACTATCGGAAGCCGGCTGCTTCACCTGGTCGGAATGGGTTACGGTCTTCAGCCAAGAAATAAAGTCAGCCGAGGAAAGGGGAGATCCGGATCTGGGTGATACCTACTACCGGCACTGGCTCAATGCCCTTGAAAAGATCTGCACCTCAAAAGGCCTCGTCGGCATCGAGGACAGGCGCAAGCGCAAGGAGACATGGCGACGTGCCTATCTCAACACACCCCATGGCAAACCCATAGAACTTTCAGCCGCCCTCAAGCACGTGCCTGGATAGCGTGGCCCTTCTGAGTGATGCAGTTTATTTAAATTGTTAACGTGAATGTTTTCCTGCCAGCACGCGTGGAAGCATTAATACGGAAACAAATATTAAGGTTGCGGCAGCGGAAAGTACCAGGAAGAGGCGGTCAAATCCATAGCGGGCATGAATTAGGGCGATAATCGGCAACGATGACGCCATCACCGAAAATGTCACAATGTAACGGAAGGCGTAAACGCGACTTCGCCACCGGCTTTGGGTGATCCGGCTGATCAATACATCGTTTATGGGGATCTGGCCGAATACAACGAGCATGAAGGCTGCGGCAATGGCGAGGGCGTTCCATCCGGTGAGACCCGGCATGATTGCAAAAAGAATCGCCTGGAGGGCGGTAACGACCGCAAACACAGGCCGGATAGAAAAGCGATCGATTAGATACCCGACGATGAGCTGCCCGAATGCGGCAATGGCAAACACAATAAAGGCATACCATCCGATCACTGTTGCCGAAACTCCAAACTCGGCGAGACGCTCATCAAAGACTTTGGGCAACGCGAAGGTGGTGCTTTGAAAGACAAGGCCGCCCACCGCCGTCGATACAAAGATGACTGTAAATACACGGATGAGCAGACGCCTGTCCAGCACAGCTGTATTTTCAGTTTTTTTTGCCTTCGTGCCCGGGTGAACCGCTGCGGTACCCGCCCCTCTGTCTAAGTAGAGGAGGCCCGCATAAGTGATCCCCGTTGCGACAGAAACAATCCCCGGCCAGACAAAGGCAGAGCTCCATCCGGAATGGTCGATAAGAAATCCCGTGATAAGTGCCGCAGAGGCCACTCCCATATTTCCAAATATCCCGTTGATGGCAACCGGCACCCCTACTTTTTCACGACCCTGGACAACCAACGCAAGGGCGACCGGGTGGTAGATGCCCGCGAAAAGGCCGATAAAGAAAATACCGGCCCCGATCTGAAAGGGTGTTTTTGCCAGTGACGTTAAAATTGAACTCAAGCCGATACCGATGAAAAAAATTACCATCATGCCCTTACGGCTCCACTTGTCGGCCAACCAGCCTGCCGGCAATGAACCGATGCCGAATGCCACAAATCCGGGCGTGGCATACGGGATGAGTTCTGCATAGCTCATCCCCCATTCGTTGGAAAGCGAGAGCGCTGCAGCCGTGGCAAAAACCAGCATGAACAGATGGTCGTATAAGTGACCGATATTCAGAAAAGCAAAGTGGATTCGGTTAACCATAACAGCTCCAGTCGTCTTTTAAGTTATCCCGTTATTGAGTTTTGAATTTGATTATAGGCTAAAATTGACATATCCTGTTAGCGCTATGAAGACAACTATTATCGAAATCCAGACAAAAACCAATTTTTCCGATCCTGTAAAGGCGATTACGAGAGTCCCACGGCCCATCGTCACCATGGCTAAGGATTTCCAGAGCGGCCATCTGATACCTCATTTTTTTTAGACACGCTTCTTTCTGGTAGTTTAAGAAGTTTTTTTTGGCCTCTCCGGTAAAAAAAACTAAACCGTCTTAACAGAAATAAGGCGGATATCGATATAACGCTATGTTTTTATTTAACATTTTGTTGCTGCCGCCCGCTTCATCCATGATGCATCCAACGCCATTTTTAATTTGATCTCAATTCCTGGGTATGTTATAAACGCGGAAAATGTGGACGCATGTACGACCACCCCTGATGTCTTCCGAAATTCACCAATGATTCTGATGGATGAGAAGTAGCATATTCAACCATTATTGTTCTGATTTTCAGCCGGTATCTTTTAACCGACCGTAGAAAATTCGGTGCGGCATCTACATAAAAACAATACTATGAACACGGCCGATTCCCGGGTTGTCAATTAACCCCGGATGCGGCTAATTTAAAATAAAGGAATTGGAGAAGGGAATGGAGAACGGAAAGATAAAGGAATTGGAAAGAGTACTTCAGAAGATGCTTCAGATCGATGCGAGGGCTCAAACCGATCAAAATCATACCTCACCCCAAATAGCTACGGGTTCTATCATTCGTCGCAGGAAGGGCCAAGCCGACAAACGGATATCTGCTTCATAATAAAACAACCGGTAATACATAACCGATCTTCAGAGGCTTAATGAACGACCCCGCAGTACTGAAGCTACGGGGTCTCTATCTGAAATTATCCTGATGCCCCAAGGGGCGGGGAACTTGTCCGCCTATGGCGGATTAAAGCCTCCGGTGCCCGGTGAAAGATAAGACATTTATATGTTGCCCTGATCAATCATGGCATTTGCCACTCGTTTGAACGCAGCGATGTTTGCGCCGGCCACATAATTACCGGGCATACCGTGTTCGTCTGCGGCTTCGATGCAGATGCGATGGATATCTCCCATGATCTGATGCAGTCTCTTATCCACCTCCTCCCGGGTCCACTTCAGTTTTGTGCTGCCCTGAACCATCTCAAGGCCCGAGCAGGCCACCCCGCCGGCATTTGAGGCTTTACCGGGGGAATACAGTACCCCCTTTTCATGAAACAGTCGGACCGCTTCAAGGGTTGTCGGCATATTTGCGCCCTCTGTAATACATCCACAACCGTTGCGGAGAAGATTCTTGGCGTCTTCTTCATCCAATTCGTTTTCGCATGCACAGGGAAATGCCATATCACACGCCACCCCCCAGGGTCGTTTGTCGGGGAAAAAATCGACTTTGAATTTTTCAGCATAATCCTGGACCCTGTCTCTTGAACTTGCGCGCATCTTTAGCATATAGTCGATCTTTTCGCCGGATACACCCGCCTCGTCACAGATAAATCCATCCGGACCGGAGAGTGTCACCACCTTGCCGCCCATGTCGTTAATCTTTTGCACCACACCCCAGGAGACGTTGCCGAATCCGGAAACAGTCACACGCTTGCCCGCGATATTCTCTTTTCGGGTCTTGAGCATCTCTTCGGCAAAATAGACCGCCCCGAAGCCGGTTGCTTCGGGTCTTAAAAGGGATCCGCCCCAGTCCAGCCCCTTACCGGTCAGAACACCTTCAAAGGTATTTTTAAGCCGTTTATATTGCCCGAACAGGAACCCGATCTCCCGGGCACCGACACCGATATCGCCCGCCGGAACGTCCGTGTTCGGTCCGATGTGATTGTATAAACCGGTCATGAAGCTCTGACAGAAATTTTCGATCTCCCTGTCGGATCTTCCCCTGGGGTTGAAATCGCTTCCTCCCTTCCCCCCCCCCAGGGACATGCCGGTCAAGGCATTTTTAAAGATCTGCTCAAACCCGAGAAATTTCAAAATACTGAGATTTACAGAGGCGTGGAATCGCAATCCGCCCTTGTAGGGTCCAAGTGCGCTGTTAAAGCCGATTCGATAACCGGTATTTACCTGGATGCTGCCGGTGTCGTCTCGCCACGGCACTCTAAAGATGAATATTCGTTCCGGTTCCACGAGCTTTTCAAGAATCTTTTCGTTTTTATAATAAGGTTCACGATCTATTATTCTGGTTAACGACAACAGCACTTCGTCTACGGCCTGGAGAAACTCTTTCTCCCAGGGGAATTTTTTCCGGACGGATTCTCTCACCGAATTGATATAGGAATTCTGATCGTTCATGAGGCCTCTTTCAATTATTGCAGTTAATGAAATATCCCAAGTTGTGACTGTAATTATTTATCGCCTTTCTCAAACATTGAAAAGGTTTTTTGTCAACAGGGTAAAAGGATTTTTGCAGCAATTTTCATACCAGGTCCAAAGACAGGGGATCCTCGCAATTCCGAAACCGTCGAAGTGTCAATTCCTGGGAAATTCGGATCCAGGATGTCGCATCGGGCCGTGCGGGGATTATTCATCAACTGATGGCATGGTAATTGCTATATAACAAAACGCGGTTATCTGTAAATCGCCAGTTGCGTCCCACAGACGTGTGAAACTCGCCCATAAGGGTGCGTAACATGAAACAGCGCTTCGAAATTAAAGAAACGATCCTTCGAGATCGAAGGTCTGTGGTATTTCCGAAAATTGGTATCTACATCCAAAAACACATAAACCCCAATTGAGCCGAAGCCCCGGCCGGGAGCTGCCAGCAATCAGCTTTCAGCCGTCAGCTCTGGTTGGATATTGATAGATTTACATCGTTCCAAGTAAATTTTAACGAAGGAAATTGGAGGAGGGAATGGAGAGCGGAAAGTTAAAGGAATTGGAAAAAATGCTTGAGAAGATGCTTCAGATCGATGCAAAGGCTCAAACCGATCAGGATCATACGCCGCCAAAAATGGAAACGGGTTCAGTCATCCGCCGCAGAAAGGGCAAAGCCGACAAGCGGATTCCTGCTTCATGAAACGACCGGCACTGCGTAACGAATCTTCAGAGGCCGAATAAGCCTGCCTCCTGTACGTGATAGGACGATAAGGCGCATCCCCCTGCCGGGGTCGAGATCCGCTTTATGATGCCTCCTCTTTCAGCAGTTTTTCGACACTTACAAGCTGAATACAGATAGTGACCAGCTTCATTGCCGTTTCCACCTGGTCTGCGGGCGGAAAGGTCGGTGCAATCCGGATATTGCGGTCCCGGGTATCATTTTTGTACGGGTAGGTGGCCCCGGCCGGCGTCAATTTTACGCCAGCTGCGGCTGCCATGTCCACCACGGCGGCTGCACAGCCGTCAAGGGTATTGATACTGACAAAATATCCGCCGTTGGGGCGGCTCCATTGGGCGATGTTTTTGTCTCCAAGCTCCGAAGTGAGGCGCTGCTGAACGATGTCAAATTTGGGTTTGACGATGGCGGCATGTTTTTTCATATGAGCGGCAATACCGTCCATATTTTTGAAAAAATATACATGGCGGAGCTGGTTGATCTTGTCCGGGCCAATGGTTCTGAATGAAAGTTGTTTTTTTGCATATTCAATGTTTTTCCGACTCCCCGCCATCATGGCCAGTCCGGATCCGGCAATGGATATTTTTGAGGTGGACCCGAAGAGAAACACTCTGTCGGGATTGCCGGCCTTTTCACAGCTTGATAGAATATTTTTCAATCTATCCGGTGTGTCCGTCAGGTGGTGCATGGTATAGGCATTGTCCCAGAAGATTCTGAAATCATCTGCTTTTGTTTTCATGCCGGCCAGCCGGTCCACCACTTCATCCGAGTAGGTGGTGCCGGTGGGGTTGCTGTACTTCGGTACACACCAGATACCCTTGACGGCTTCGTCTGAGGCGGCAAGATTTTCCACCCTATCCATATCGGGTCCGGTTTTACCCAGTTCCACAGGGATCATTTCGATGCCCAGGGACTCGCAAATAAAAAAATGGCGGTCGTATCCGGGGCAGGGGCATAAAAATTTTATTTTGGGAAGATTACCCCAGGGTGCTTTCCCGTCGGCCACACCGTGGAGTATGGCTCTGACCATGGCATCGTACATCACGGATAGACTGGAATTTCCACCGATAATGATCTGATCCGGGGCCGTTTCGAGATACTCGGAAAAAAGTGCCTTTGTCTCGGGAAGACCGTCCAGGCCGCCATAGTTCCGGCAGTCGGTGCCGTCGGCAGATCTGAAGTTTTCTACCGTGACGCAATCGAGCATCCCAACTGACAGATCCAGCTGCTCGGGGCAGGGCTTTCCCCGGGTCATGTCCAGGGATAGGTTTTGAGACTTGAATTCCTGGTACTTCCCCAAGAGTTCTTCACGATGACGTTGGCGTTCGTTTCTGGCCATCCGGGTGAAATCCGACATTTTCATTTTCCTTATTAAATTATGAATGATTCAAAATACAGGTTGACCCTTTCTACGGGATCTTTTAACAAACTCAATATGATTCTTTAAATGAATCGGGACTGAATTTCAATCATCATTAAACCGGAGGAGCAATTTTATGGCATATGATCTTATTTTAAAAGGCGGAACCCTCATCGATCCTGCCCAGGGAATCCATACTGAAAAAGATGTGGCATTTAAGGCCGGAACGGTTTCAGCGGTGGGCGACGATCTGGCCACTGAAGATGCCGCACAGGTTATCGATTGCACCGATCATCTGATTGTTCCCGGGCTGATCGATGTGCACGTGCATGTGTTCTGGGGGTGCGGTCACTACAGTATGGAACCGGATCCGAATTGTATCGCAAAGGGGGTGACCACGGTTCTGGATGCGGGTTCGGCCGGTGCCGACAACTTTGAGGGCTTCCGGAGATATGTCATGGAAGCCAGCGACACCCGGATATTTGCCTTTCTGCATATATCCTCCCAGGGCCTGTTGACGGCAAATATCGGTGAATTGGAAAATATTCAGTATGCCAACGTATCCCGGTGTGTCGACATGATCGAAAAACATAGAGATCGTCTCCTTGGGGTAAAGGTCCGGCTGACCAACAACCTGGTACAGCCCTCGGCCGGCATCCAGCCCCTGTTTTCTGCAAGGGAGGCTGCCGATGCCGTCGGTCTTCCCATTATGGTTCACCCGAACAATGCCTGGTGTGACACCATCGATGATATCCTGGCCGTGATGAAAGAAGGTGATATTTTAACCCATTGCTTCCACGGAAGCGGCTGCGGCATCCTCGATAAGAAGGGAAATCTCCGGGATTCGGTTCGCGATGCAGCGGATCGGGGTGTTCTGTTCGATGTGGGCCACGGGAAGGGGAGTTTTAAATGGGAGGTCGTCGAAGCCGCCCTGGATCAGGGTCTCATCCCCTTCACAATCTCCAGTGATTTACACGTCTACAATATAGACGGCCCTGTCTATGATCTTTCCACCACGATCAGCAAATTTCTTCATCTGGGCATGACGCTGGACGATGCTGTTTTAAGGAGTACGGCGAACCCGGCACAACTGCTCGGTATGAGCGGCCGGATCGGCACACTTAAATCCGATGCCCGGGGCGATGCGGTTGTAATGAAGCTTGAGACCGGATCCTTTGATTTTTTCGATGCCCACGGCGCGTGCCGTAAAGGCGGTGAACGGTTGGTGCCGAAGGTGGTTATAAAGGATGGAAAAGAATATAAATGACGGTCGCGTAAAAACAGACGAATCGCAATTACCAAACCCGGCAGTTATTGCTCCAGGTTGCTTAGACTGTAGGCTATAGGCTGTTACCCTAATTGAGCCAAGGCTCTATTAGGGTATTACCAAATCCGTGTAATTGAATAGGCCGACAGACGGCTGTCGCGGCTCAATAATTTCATTTTTTCGGTTATCGCCTGTGCGACCAGCATACGGTCAAATGGATCCCTGTGATGAAACGGCAGTTTGGCCACTTTTACGCAGTGTGTCATTTCAATCGGAAGCCATTGGATGGCATTGATTTCCATTTCATTTTGAATCGTCTTAAACCAGCCGGTCTTCAACGAGATTTTCCCGATGCTCATTTTTATGCATATTTCCCAGTAACTGGCAGCACTGAAGAAAAGGCTGTTTTCTTGATTCAGAAAAGTTTTCCGAGCAGTTTCACTGAGTCGATCGTCGCCGGTGACCAGCCAGAGGAAGGCATGGGTGTCTAACAGCAGATTCATTCCATGTATTCCTTGAAGTCGTCCAGAGGTTCGTCGAAATCGTCGGACATCGATCGGATCAGTTTCTTTGCATTGCCTATTTGCCGATTACTCCGGGCTTCCGGCAACACCTCCAGCCGGACAACCGGCCGGTTCCCTTTGGCAATGATAACCTGTTTTCCATTGAGTGCCGCCTGAATCAATTTGGACAGCTGGGTTTTTGCTTCATGGATGTTTACCTGGATGGAATCCATATAAACTCCTTTGTCGATTGGGTTTTCTATTAGCTAATATACTTAGCTAAATTATGTTTGTCAACCAAAGCTGATCCGCCTCCGGCGGAAAAGCTGATCGCTGAAGGCTTCCGAATAGCGCCTCGGCGCAATTCGGAATTAAGATTACGATTCCCCCAGATAGGCTTTCTGCATCATCTGATTGTTTAGAAGGTTTTGCGCGGTGTCGGAAAGAACAATGGAGCCGGTTTGAAGCACGTACCCCCGGTCTGCGATGGAAAGGGCCATGTTTGCATTCTGCTCGACCATAAAGACCGTGGTGCCGGATCGGTGAATCTGCTGGATCAGTTCAAACTGCCGGTCCACCATCAGAGGGGAAAGCCCCATGGAGGGCTCGTCCATCAGCAGGACTTCGGGGGCGGACAAGAGCGCGCGGGCCATGGCCAGCATCTGTTGTTCCCCGCCGCTGAGGGTCATTCCGGCCTGCTGGGTCCGATCCTTTAAAATCGGAAAGAGTGAGAAGACTTTTTCCATATCCTGCTTGACCTTTGCGGCGTCTTTTCGGAGATAGGCGCCGATCTCGAGATTTTCAAGCACCGTCAGCCTCGGGAATATCCTTCGGTTTTCCGGAACAATGGCAACCCCTGCGGCGATGATCTTTTTGGTCGGTTTGCCGTCTATCCGTTCGCCCTTAAGGCGGATGGCACCGGATTTGATTCTGTTCACCCCCAAAATGGTTTTTAAGGTGGTGGATTTTCCGGAAGCATTGCCACCCAGAAGACAGACCAGCTCTCCTTTGTGTATTTCGATATTGATGTCGTAGAGCACCTGGGTTTTTCCGTAATAGGTGTCGACGTGGTGCAATTGTAAAATGGGGGTATTGTTCATCAGTGAGACCGTTGCTTTCTGCCCAGATAGGCTTCGATGACCTTTTCGTTCTTTGCCACCGTCTCATAGCTTCCTTCCGCGATTTTCATTCCGTAGTCGAGGACAATGACGCGGTCCGAAATGGTGCGGACGACGTTTAGTTTGTGTTCGATCAAAACGATGGTATACCCGAAGGTGTCCCTGATGTTTTTTATAAACCCGGTAATTTCCAGCGTCTCCTGGGGGTTCATCCCGGCAGAAGGTTCATCCAGCAGAAGGACTTCGGCATCGGTTGAGAGCGCCCGGGCGATTTCCAGGCGCCTTCTGTTGGCATAGGAAAGATCTTTTGCCTGCTGGTCGAAACGGTATCCGGTGAGGCGGGTACCGAAAAGATTCAATACCTGCATTGCCTTTGCGGTTGTACCGTCCTCATCCTGCCGGTACCGGGGAAGATGAAAGAGGATTGAAAACGGTCCCGATGCCGTCCGGCAGAATTGACCCACCTTGGCATTGTCGAGTACCGACATCTGGTTAAAGAGCCGTAAATTTTGAAATGTCCGGGCGATCCCCGCTTTGACCACCTGGTGAGGTTTTAGACCCGTTATGGTTTTTCCCTTAAAGGATATCCGCCCTTTGCTGGGCGGATACACACCGGAGATCAGATTGAAAACGGTCGACTTTCCGGCACCGTTCGGTCCGATGATGCTCAGGATTTCACCCTGTTTGACGTCGATGCTCAAATCATTTAACGCGGAAATGCCGCCGAAATGCCGGGATACATGCTGAAGACGGAGAATGGTTTCGCCGCGGTTTTTATACCGGGTAAGATCGGGGCGGCCGGATGCCCTGTTTCCGGAATAGTAGAGTTCTGTGGATGCCTTCAATACGCCGGTCTCATCACGATCGGCCCGTTTTTTTCTTCTGGTAAGAAAACCGATCTCTCCCATAATCCCTTCCGGTCTTAGGGCCATCAGTACGATAAGGATCAGGCCGAAGAGCATCATCCGGTATGCACCGTATTCTCTTAAAAATTCCGGCAGTATGGATAAGACCACAGCGCCTAATATGACGCCGGCAATATTTCCAAGCCCGCCGAGTATGACCATGCAGTAGATGATGACAAGCTGGGGGAAATCAAAACTGTTGGGAAAAACCGAATCCTGGAAAGATGCGAACAGGGAGCCGGTCCCGCCTGCGATGCAGGCCCCGCCTGCAAAGGCTGCAAGTTTCATCCAGGTGGTATTGATGCCCATGGCCTCTGCTGCCAGTTCATCTTCCCGTATGGCCTCCCACCCCCTGCCGTACCGGGATCGTTTAAGCCGAAAGCAGGCCGCGACAACCATCAGTGCCGATATCCAGATCAGATAGGAATAGGCAATGGGGGAGGCGATTTTGAATCCGAAAATCCGGATAGGATCGAAATTGTATATGCCGTTGACACCGCCGGTGATATTGATCGGCCGATCCAGGTTGAGCAGAAGAAGTTTGAAAATCTGTGCAAAGGCAAGGGTGACAATGGCCAGATAATCGCCTTTCAAACGAACCGTTGTGGACCCCAGGGCAAAGCCAAAACCCGTTGCGATGAGGGCGGATACGGGAACAACCAGCAGAAACGGAAGATGGATGCCAAACTGGTCGGATGACAACAGGGCAAATGTGTAGCCGCCGATACCGAAAAATGCAACGTAAGCAAGGTCGAGCAGGCCGGCAAACCCGGCCACCACATTTAACCCCATGGCGAGCAAAATATATATTCCCGTCATGGAATAGATCCGCAGCCAGTAGCTGTCCGGCATAAGATGGGGGGCTGCGGCCAGAACCAGGCCGACAGCTGCCCAGGTGGCCAGCTGTTTTTTCCGGTCTTGCACTGGGTGTGAAGACGGCGGCACCATTACACTTTTTCCGGAACCTTTTCTCCCAGCAGCCCAGAGGGCCGGAAGATGAGGATGGCGATTAAAATCAGGAAGGCCGCCACATCCTTGTAGGCGGTGGGGAAAAAAGTGACGGCCAGGGATTCGGCCAGTCCGAGCATCAGTCCCCCCAGCATGGCGCCGGGGATACTTCCGATACCGCCGAGCACGGCCGCTGTAAATCCTTTTAAACCTGCCTGGAATCCGACATAATAGTCGACCTGTGTGAACAGAAGTCCGACCAGTGTGCCGGCAGCACCGCCCAGTGCCGAGCCGATGACAAAGACAAGGACGATGATCCGGTCCACATCGATTCCCATAAACGTTGCCGCCTCTAAATCCTGGGCTGTGGCGCGCATGGCTTTTCCGGCCTTTGTTTTTTTAACCAGAACGGTCAAAAGCGCCATGAGTAAGAACGTAATAAAAATAACCAGCACTCTTGCAAAGCTGATGACCACATTGCCGATGTGAAAGATGCGGAAACTTTCCGGGATAAGCGATGAGACATGAAACACTCGGGTCTTTGCGCCCTGAAAGGTCAGCACCGCATTCTGAAGGAATATGGATACACCGAGGGCGCTGAGCAGAAGGTTCATTCGGGGGGCTTTGCGCAATGGGCGGTATGCAAACCGTTCGCTGAGCAAGCCGACCAGTGCGGACACTCCCATGGCGATGATGATCATCAGGGAGATGACCAGTGCTGCGTTCATGACCGGGATGTTATTCCGGCTCAGCAGATGGAGCACCCACCATCCGGTAAATCCCCCGATCATGTAAATCTCGCCATGGGCAAAGTTGAGCATTCCGAGGATGCCGTAGACCATGGTATAGCCGATGGCAATGAGGGCATAGACGCCGCCGAGGGTCAGACCGTTTATGAGCTGCTGGGGCAGTTGTTGTAGGTAGATATCCATATCGATAAAAAAAGGTCCTACCCGACGGATCGTGTAGGACCTTTTTTAAACCTGCATATTACTTCCCGGTCATTACGGCGAGCTGTTTGAAGTCTTTGCCTTTGACCTGGAAAAAGTACGTGGCGCCGCCTTCAAGATCTCCCTTTTTGTCAAAGGAAATCGGAAATCCCAATATGCCATTATATCCCTTGATCTGGGATAGGTGTTTGAGGACCTCCTGCCGGTTGATTTTCCCGTCTTGTGCAGCCCTGTCGATGGCAGTCAAGAGGATGTTCATGGCCTCGTATGCCGGTGGGCCGAACCCGCTCAGGGATCCGAATTTGCTTTCGTATTTCTTGACATAGCTTTCTGCTGCCGGAATAGAATAGATATCCGGTGCGAAATGATAGACGTACGCCCCTTCGGCAGCCCCTTCGGAGGCTTCGATAAAATCTTTCTTGTCCCGAGCCCCTTCGGTTCCGAAGAAGATCGCATCGATGCCCAGTTCTTTGGCCTGCCGAACACCGATGGCCTGATCCGGTGCGGATGTGGCGACAAAAAAGAGTACATCCGGTGCGTAGGCTTTCACCTTGGTCAGCACGGCAGAGTAGTCTTTTGCGCCTGCAACGATGGTTTCCTGCATGATATCGGTGATGCCGAGGGCTTTTAAACCCTTGATCGTTTCCGAAGCCATGTTTTCACAATAGGCGACTTTCTCGTTTAAAATGGCCACCTTTTTGGCATTGAGTCTGTTTTTGATAAAAAGGGCTGTATTGTATCCATGGGCATCGTTTCTGGCATTGACCCTGAAAAAATGCTTATAGCCCTTTTCCGTTAAATCGGGTTTTGAGGCTGCCGTGGTGATGCATGCCAGATCGTTGTTTGCGTATATTTTCATTGTGGCCTGGGCGATATGGCTGACCGGGGGGCCGACAACGCCATACATGAGTTTGTCTGCGACAAATTTTTGAGCCACGTTGATCCCCTGGACGGGATCGAGTGCATCGTCACCCATGACCTGCTCTATTTTAGCTCCCTGTATCCCGCCCTTTGCGTTCCACTCATCCACTGCGAGCTGGGCCGAATTATAAATTTCCATACAGGGTGCAGCAGCATCTCCGGTAAAGGAGCCGGCGTTTCCCACATGAATTCCTCTGGAAACATCCGCGACGTGTCCGGTTGCGGGCAAACAGATTACGGCAAAAAGCAGAATCAGTATCGGTAGTCCCTTTCTCATAGAATCCTCCCCAAAAAAGATTGATGAAATTCCTAAAAAGCCTCCACCTTAAGGCTCTTAATATAGCGCGGTTGTAAAGTCAATGTCTAGAAAACAGCCCCTTTGGCCTTGACCCGAACCGCCTGGAGCAACTATAATCCGGGACACGATACACAGGGTTTAAGGGACATCATACGTGAGGACATGCGATGGCCAGGTTAAAAGTTACGGTGGAACGGATTGACGGATACTGCAATCAGCCCATGCTGGTGGGAGATAATTTTATTGTCGATGGGGGTAAGATCAGGCTCGGAAACGGGGAGCATGTCTGCATGTGGGCGCTCCAGAGCATGATGCCCATCTTTCCCCTGATGCAGCGGGGAGGCGCCCAAAAGGGCGACTGGACCAGCAAGGCTGGCCAACTATTCGTCTGCCCGGACCCCAACGGCCTGGTCCACTATCGCATCGAAAGAATTCCGGAGGAGTGATAAGGAGACCGTTTGGCATTTTCAGGGAAACGGCTTGAAATCTTCTAACCCCGATAAACGGGATAAGTGCCTTCACCAAATTTTTTTCTTGTTAAAAAACAAGAAAAAAATTTCTAAGGCACTAACCTACCTGAATCCATCTACGGAATAACGGGTCGTGTATTTTGTATGCCCTATCCTTCTCTAAGATACCGTTTCTCACCAGGTAATCGAGGGCAACAGCAAGTTGAGACGTATTTTGATATCCAAACTTCCACAGGGTATCCGCACGATATATCTTCTCCCCGCCCGTAGCAGCGAGGACCTTGAGAGCCCTTTGCTGATTGATCGAAAATGAATCCCACTCGTTCGTAAATGCAGGGGTCATTCTTGCGATCATTTCGGCCTCGATCGCATCAATATGTTTCGGTGAAGGGTTCCTTTTGGGCCACAGCAGAAAAAGGAACTCCTGTACGTAGGCAGGATGATTCTCGAGGCGTTCTACCACTTCTTCAATGAATCCGGCTTCTATTTGTTTTTCCGCTTTTTTATAAAGTCCTTTAATCCACGCCACATAATCCTCGGTCGCGATTTTTTCAAGTGGATAGCTGGCCGCCTGTCTATAAAATGCTCGGTTTTCGTCGTTAAACATGCTCATGAGAATGTGCCGTTCGCTTCCCGCGAATATATAACCAATCTTTTGCTGGAACTGTATGGAGGACCTCAACACCTTCTCCAGGTTGTCGCCGCCATATCTGGTGATCGTTTGAAACTCATCGAAGGCCACGACAATGCGCTCCTTCTGGGAAAGCCTCTCAATAAGGGCAAAAATCTGTTCAATGGCAGGTCTTCTGTCTTCCTGATCAAATATCGGTTTAGCTGTGGGCATTCCGGTTTGAGGGTCAATCGAAAAATCCACCCTGAGTTTTGTCAGGGTGGCGCCAATCACCTTCATAAGTCTTTTGATTCTTGGCTCGATCGATGATATGCCTTTCAGGAAGACCGTTATGAATTCATCTATAGTCGTCGTTTGGTAGAGGTCTACATAAACCGGCGTGACATTCTCCAGTTCGTTGAATATCTTCGTAATGAGAGAAGTCTTTCCGTATCTTCTGTGGGAGAAAAGGACTATGTTTTGTGAGGCCTCCATCAAATTCCTGAGGTCTTCCTGCTCCTTCACTCGATTACAGAAGGCAGAGCCTACAACAACCCCTGTATAAGAGAATGGATTTGGCATTTTTTTGTCCCGTGTTTAATCATTTACTTTATTTTGCATGATTCATATCAAATAAATTAATTACTTCATTTAGAATGAAGTGTCAAGTATAGCTTTTTCTTGCAAGCTGATGCAGGCAGGTGGGAATAGACACAAGGACAATTGATAAGAAGTTGCTTTAAGCGAAAGGGTTCATTGGAAAAACCCGACTCCGATATTTCAATTGTTGTTATAGAAAAATGACTGACAGCAACTATCAACAACAGTAAGGTATCTGATCTGTTATGGCCTTGCTCAGAATGATTTAGATCTATTTGATGACAAAATCAAAGTAAGTCTTTGGAAACGGCTCTTTTTCCAGCCTATAATGCCACCACTCTTTCCGGTAGTTTTTGAATCCGTTTTTTTCCATGACCTTTTTTAGAAGCATCCGATTGAGCCTCTGCTCGGGGCCGATGCCCTGGCTGTCTGTCCACGAATGGGGATGAAAGCAGTCGAATTCGGTTCCCATATCGATGCTGTTGTCCCGGAACCGTTTCTTTTTCGGCAGACTGCACCCGCACAGGGTCTGCCCATCGATATAACCTTCCTGTGGGGGGAGGGGGACGGGTACGATGGTAAGGTCCACGGTGCTCCCCCGGCTGTGTCCGGAGCGACGTGAGATAAATCCATCTTTAAAAAGGCGGTTTTTATTTATTGTCGGATAAAACTCCTTTTTCATCCGGGTGTCGGCGGTGTCTTCTGCCCATCTGATAAAATGGTCGACAGCCCGCTGGGGGCGGTAGCAGTCATAGAGTTTTAACGACAGTGAAAACGGTTCGAGCGCCTTTTGGACCTGCATTAAAGCCGCTGCCGCCTGCCGGGTGAGAACACACTTCGGCGCCAGATACCCGTCGATGGGCTGCCCGACAAAATTATGTGCTGAAAAATAGCGGATGTCCAACACAATACCGGGTATGACCTGGTCAGCATCCACAAACCCCCGGGGCAGGTCTTGTCCAAAGGATGTGCCGCCCATGCCTATGAGCCCATGGAATACCAGTAGAGTGAAAATGATGATGTTGTGGATTGACCGCATCTTCTATGCTCTATCACGCCGACTATCCTCTTTCAATATTTAGTCCCGGTTTCGATGTCTGGAAAACCTTTGCTGTCAAATCAGGAGCTGAGGTCGCTGAGTCAATATTGAACAGTGAATCGCGCTAAAGACGTGATCTTAAGACAATTGAACGTCCAGGTAGCGAAGGCACCGACATCCAACGCCCAGGTAGCGAAGACTCCGACATCGAACGTCGAATGCGCCGCGTGCTGTTCAATCTTTTATAAATTGACAGAATACATTATTCGAAGTTGGGCGTTCGATGTTGAGCGTTCGATGTTCATTGAGTACGTTTAAATCTTCAATCGCAGAAGGATTATTTCTGAACACGGAATCCAAATGCGTTTGCCCTCCCGGTTTCCGGTTGATTCTCGTAAGGCCAAATGATAATTTCTTTGCCATGAAAGATCTGTCTGTTCTTATTGTGGGGAAAAAGGGGATACTCAGCTGGCAGGAAGACCTGCAGGATGCCTTTCTGAGACTGGGGTGCCGATGCGGGCTTTTTTATGTAAATCCGGAGTCCGTATCCGAGTGGATCGAGAAGAAAAAGACCGGGTCGACCCCCTTTCTGTCAGAGGCTTTCCAGAAGCGGTTTCGGGAAGCGGTCAAAAAGTATTCACCAAAGCTGATTCTTTTCCTCGGCATGGTGGTTCTGCCCCGGGGTGTTATGGGGTTTATTGATTCGATAACACCCGAAGGCACGGTCAAAGCGGCCTGGATGCCGGACTGCGTGGACCATGTGCCGGATGATGATTCCGGTCTTTTCGATACGGTCTTTTATTTTGACACCTATCTGGAACCGCTTCTTTTTAGGACCTACGGTGATGCGTCAAAAGCCGTCTACCTGCCCTTAGCAGTGAATGAAAAAAAGTATTTCGATCAGGAAAAGTCTAGAAAGACGCGGTTGCTGTTTGCCGGGACCTGCTCGGGGGATCGGTTAAAACTTCTGAACCGGCTGGAGGGTAAAATCCCGCTGGATGTGGCCGGTCCCGGCTCGAAGATTTTTTTTGGGAAAAGGTTCGGCTCCCGATTGTCTTCTGATAAATTGAATACACTTTTTAATCAATACGAGGCTGCCTTAAACATCAACCAGAAACCGAATACGATGAACGGACTCAATTTGAGACCCTTTGAAGCGGCTGCAGCCGGAAACTGTGTGTTTAATGAAAATGTTCCAGACCTGCCGCAGCTTTTTGAGCCGGATAAAGAGGTGATCGTATACGATTCAGCAGAAATGCTGGTTGAGAAATTTGTCAGAATCTCTAAAGACACCCCCCTAAAAAATGAGATTATGCAGGCCGGCCACCGCAGGGTATTGGCCGAACACACATTTGCCCATCGGGCCCGGCGCATCCTCCGGGTTCTGGGATTTTAAACATTTAAATTGATCGGATGCTTCGGTTTTTTCCCTTCCATCACCCGGAGGATCTCTTCTGCCGCCTGGGTGGCCATTTTGATGGTCGATTCCCTGGCAACGCTCCCCAGGTGTGAGCTGACAATTATATTGTCGAGACTTAACAGGACGTTTTCATCCGGAAGCGGCGGCTCCTTTACAAATACATCGAGTCCCGCCCCTCTGATCCCCTTTTCGCTCAATACCCGGTATAGGTCCTTCTCATTGATGATGCCGCCCCGGGCGGTATTGATGATAAATGCATCCGGTTTCATCATCCGGAGCTGTTTTTCGCCGATCATGTCTCTGGTCAGATCGGTCAGGGGGGTGTGGATGGTGATATAATCCGATTCTTTTAACAGCGATTCCAGATCAGCGACCCGTTTTGCATCGAACCGGGCTGCATGATCCGTGCTGATAAACGGGTCATAGGCGAGGATGGTCATTCCGAAGCCCAGGGCGCACCGCCGGGCCACCCGGCCCCCGATCCGCCCGAGACCGATAATCCCGACGGTTTTTCCGCCCAATTCGGATCCGGTGTAATGCTCCCTCCGGGTAAATCGACCCCCTTTAAGATCGGCGTCCGCCTTGAACAGATTTCTTGAAAGCGCCAGCATCATCGTCATTGCCAGATCGGCTACGGAGTCAGAGTTTGCCTCCGGTGTGATGGTTACCGGGATACCTGCGTCGGTGGCGGCATCGACATCGATTTTATCGACACCGACGCCGTGTTTGGCAATGATTTCAAGGTTTGCGGCATCTTTAATCATTTCACGGGATATCTTCTTGCTCCGCACCATGACGGCGCAGGCCTCTTTAAACACGGAATTATAGACATCATCAGGTGCGGGATCTTCAAAATAGATCAGCTCCACTTTGTCCGACTGTTTTAACAGCGCAATTCCGCTTTCATCGATGCGCTCTGAGACGATCACTTTTTTTTTCATTGCTCCTCTATCCTTTTGTTTGAAATATGATTTTCAATATGCCGCTCTGTGCAGCATGTTCCAAAGCCTCTGCAGCGTCTTTAAAAAAATACCGTTTTTCGATCAGGCCGGACGGGTCGATCCGGCCGTTTTCCAGCAGCCGGAGGGCCGGTTGAAACGGCCCGCATCGTGATCCGACCAGCGTAATTTCATCGACCACAATGGACGAGAAGTCAACACGGATTTCGCCTTTATAAGTACTTTTCATCACGATGGTACCGGCCGGCCGGACCGCCCGGCGTGCCAGATCGAATCCAACGGCGGATCCGGTGGCCTCGATGATGATATCGAACCGGTGCGCCGGGATGTTTTTTTCCTCAATCCACGAAATTTGATGTGCTTCGAGAAGTTTTTTTTGTTTCTCATGGCGGGCAACGACCAGCAGCCGGCACCCGGTCAGGGCCAGGGTCTGTGCGATGAGCTGGCCGAGTCTTCCGGCACCCAGGACAAGCACCCGGTCTGAGGGAAGAATGTTTACCTGCTCTCTTATTTCGAGTGCAGCTGCCAGGGGTTCAACAAATACAGCCGCATCATCCCGTATCGATTCCGGCACCGGGAAAAGGTTTTTGTTCGGAAGGCATAAATAGTCGGCAAAGGCGCCGTTTCGGTTGACGATACCAAGCACCGTTCGGTTCTCGCAGTGCCGGGGTCTGCCGGCAAGACAGGTCCTGCAGCATCCGCAAGCGGCATTGATTTCACCCACGACCCGCTCTCCCTCGCGGTCCGGTTGATCCGGAGATCGGACAATTTCTCCCACAAATTCATGGCCTAAAACGCCGGTAAAAGGATAATAGCCCTTTACCAGTTCAAGATCCGTGCTGCAGATGCCGGCAGCACGCACCCTTACCAATGCCTCGCCGGAAAGCGGCTCGGGTATGGGAACCGGGCGGAATTTTAGTATTCTATTTTCCAGCCATACGGCATTCATGCTTTCCATAAAGGCTCCATTAAAAGCTTTTCCGCCGGGGGCGGATCAGTTGTCAGTCCAGAAGATGCCGGTAGAAGGCTTCAAACTGCCGGGTCACTTTCCCCAGTTCGAAATTTTCAGCCACGCGTCTGCGGGCGCGTTCCCCCATGGTTCTCCGTTCAGCAGGTGTCCTGGCGATGACATCGCGCCAGGCCCTTGCCAGGGATTTCGGATCGCCGGGCGGTATGATGATCCCCGTATCACCCAGGATTCGTGCAGAATCCCCAGCGTCTGTGGCCACACACGGAATTGCGCAGGCCATTGCCTCGCCGATTGTATTTGAGAATCCTTCCCCCTTTGATGCGGACGAGGCGATGTCAAAGGCGGCCGTCAATCGGGGAATGTCCTGCCGATACCCGAGAAGATGGACCCTCTTTTTTAACGGACCGCCTAAAAGCGGACGCAGTTTGTAATTTTCGGGACCGATCTCTTTCCCCACCAATACAAAATGGGCCGATTTCTCGGTTTCTGCCAGCAGGGCGGCTGCCTTAAGAAAAGTTTCGTGATCCTTTACGGGGTCGTACCGGGCCACCAGACCGATAAGCGTGGTGTACCGGGGAAGCCCCAGTCGGTTTAACAGCCAGCCTTTTGCGGAATTGTCCGGAGAAAAACGGGTCAAGTCGAATCCGTTCGGAATCAGGTGCATTTTTTCGGTAAAATACCCCAGTTGCCTGTGCACCTCCATTCCTTTTTCCGAGTTTACAACAATGCCGTCCAGGCCTGAAGAGAGCTGTGCGCAGAGTTTAACCGTGGTCTTTGTGGTGAAACGGTAATCTGCAAAATCCATGTCCGAGCATCGAATCCCCCAGGCGATCTTTTTGATGCGGGCTGCTCTGCCAGTGATAAGTCCGAGCAGGTCCGCGTGATAGAGCCAGCACTGGATTATATCTGGGGACTCTTTTTTCAAAAGCCTGTAAAATTTAAAAAACCCTTTGGGATCCGGTCTACCGCGGGACATGCCGAGTTCAAAGACCCGAATGCCCCGGGAGGAAATTTTTTTACCCAGCACACCCCTGTCGGTCATCGAGACAACACTGTTGTGGAAATGCCCGCTGTCCATGTGCGTCACCAGCTTTTGCAGCATCTGCTCGGCACCGCCGACATCGAGTTCCGTGATGAGGTGAAGGATTTTTATCATGTTTCAGTGAGCCATTTTTTTGAGGGCTGCAGATATTTTGACGCCTCATCTATAGTATTTAATCGGAACGGAGTCAAAATGAATGGATCAAATCAAAAAAAAGTTGGAGCAATTTTAAGGGTTCAGGGTTCAGGGTTCAGGGTTCAGGGCTCAGGGCTCAGGGTTCAGGGTTCAGGGTTCAGGGTTCAGGGTTCAGGGTTCAGGGTTCAGGGTTCAGGGTTCAGGGTTCAGGGTTCAGGGTTCAGGGTTCAGGGTTCAGGGTTCAGGGTTCAGGGTTCAGGGGAATAAACAATTTTTTCAATTGTCCGGTTGTTTGAAAAAAGCAAGTGTATTCGAAAATCGGTACGCGGTTATCTATAAAGCTCCAGTATAGACCTAACGGCTTTGAAGATAACCCGCTTCGTGGACGTATGAACCCGCCGGTCGAAGATGCCGCCCGTGGCGGTGAGGCGGATTAACCTCGTATATAAGGGATCGTAACATCAAACAGAGCTCCGAGATCAATAAAACATCGAGCGATATAAAATATTTAGGGTCTATTGCAACACCGTCATGCTGTTTGATGCAACGCTCCCTAATATACTCAGACAGTCACACATCCACGAATGGAACAACGCAATCACCTTCAAATCCTATTGCGGTATGCAACTGGAGCTTTGTAGATAAGCGTAATTCGGTATTCGGAACTCTAAAAACAACTTTATGGGTTTGGCAGATAGGTCTCCCGGCTGCTCAGTTCATTTAAAAGCCTGAATGAGGTGAGAAACTTCCGGGCATCCGTATGGGAGGCACTGTTGTTAAGCCCCACGGCATAGATCTGGTAGGAGCGTTTGCCCACGGCAAACAGTTTTAGATGAAGAATTCCATTGGGCACGCTTATTTTGATTTCTCTTCCGGGAAAACCATCCAGCAGGATCTGTGATTCGTTGATCAGGTTTCCATTCATTTTCCGCACCATCTGGTCCCCTGCCCTGTTAAGGTATTTTTCCGGAGCAATACAAAACAGCGCATCCTGGGGATATTCGCAGTAGACCACGGCATAGGCAACCGAAGGGCCGGTTTTTGCCAATACCACCTGGGTATCGATAGCGCCGAATTCGGTATCAACGGCATGCTTTTCAATAACAGGCGCTCTGGGCATGGAAACGGCAAAGGCGCCTTTTGAAATTGCATACTCTTTCCATTCCGCATGGACCGGCGTTGCCATGAATGCAAACAGAAGAAACAGGATGGACCCCATCCGTTTCATACGAAAAGCCGGTTGAACTCTGAGACTGTCCGTCTGCCGGCTGGTAGCGTTGCGGTTCATCGATATCAGTTCCTACTGAAGCCCGTTTTCATTAAAGCAGCGGGTGTATTTTTTGTCGCTGCCCTTAATATGGTCTATGAGCCAGGTCTTTAAAAATTCCAAAACATCCAGTGAAAGCATGAGTTTACCGGCGTCGAATCCTTTTTTAAAATCGATAATTCTTCCGACAAATTTTTGATGCTCCTTTTTGTGGATAAATGCGCCGGTATAGGAGAATTGCTCAAAATATGTCTCTTCCATTGAAAAATGCGTGGCCGCGTAATCGATAAGACCGTCTATAATATCGCCCATCACCTCTTTGCCCTTCCGGGCTTTCATGGCATCGTTGAGTGTGTTGATCATTTTGACCAGGATTTGGTGCTGGGCATCTACCTCCGCAACGTTTACGCTGAAGCTGCTATCCCATTCCATTAGCGCCATAATAATTCTCCTGTAGGATGTTATCTCTCAGTCAGATGCCGGGTCGTATATTACTATTCGGCCAGGGAGCGGGAAAAGTTAAATTTTTCAGGGGAGTGAGTGGACGGGAGAGGCGATAAAAAATCCTCTCCCGGTGGCGGGGTGCTGTTCAAGGGAAAAACACTATAGCTTCCCGCCGAGCGCACCCACCATATTGTTCATGTCTTTGGGGTTACCCGTCGGATGAAGCATGATCATTACCATTTCCCATTTTCCAAAGGGCGACCCGTAAAGCTCCGACTTGTAGACAGCGGATCCATCTGCATCCGTTCTGAACATGTAGGGTGCCTCCCCGGCGCCGGCTTCATGTTTTTGTGGCTTCATGCTGACAAACCATACCGTATATACGGAATCGGGGTTAAGCCCATTTGCATTGATGTTGATATTGTTACTATCGATACGCGCGGTTCCACTGGCATTCGGATGTGCCTCGGTGGGCATGAGGGAATATTCTTTTGCGCCCGTGGCCGCTATTGAGAAAGCGCTGAAAGCAACGACGGAGACGATAGCTGCAAAGACGATGGTCACATGATTTTTTCTCATGATAATTTTCCTTTCCGGTTTTGGGTTCATGGATGAAAGGTACCCTTTGCATCCATCTGTTACCTGTTTGTCTATTGATCTTTTTTGGGTCGATTTTTATGCCGGTTAATATTTTTGTCGGATGCGGGTATGGTGCCTTACAGGATATTTCGTTTTGACAATTCTTTCCGGCTGCAATACATGTCTGGGCACGCGGTTTTTAATTCGGACTTCTATGATCAATATCATCAAATTCCACCATGGCTGAATCTTTAAAAGACCTGCCGGTCCTTGTCGTTGACTGCCAGGCGACCGGGGCCAATCCTGAAAGGGGGCATCTTTTAGAGATCGGATGGGGGGCTATCCGCGGTGTGGACTTCCGGAAACCTTCCCGGAAAAATTTTTCTTCATGCCTGCTCCGAATTCCGGAAACCACAGGCATTCCGAGAAAGGTTCAGCAGATTACCGGAATTGTCCCGGAAGATTTGTCGGATGCCGTATCACCCCGGAAAGCCTGGACCCGCCTCTGCCGAAAAGCTGAAAAAATAACCCTTTCGAATCGGTGCTGTCCTGCGGTGATTCATTTTTCCCGTTATGAAAAACCTTTTCTTGAAAAGCTTCACCGCCAGACCTTTCCGGGCAAACCCTTTCCGCTGGATATTATCTGCACCCATGAAATGGTCAGGCGGCTCTTCCCGGGTCTTCCCCGGAAAGGGTTAAGGGCCGTAGCCGGATATTTCGGTCACACAGTACCGGAAAAAAGGCGTTCATTAGACCATGCCGTGGCCACCGGCATCATTTGGCAAAATTGCGTGGCAACCCTTGGGGAGTCCTCTGACATCCGGACATATGAAGCGTTATCGGGGTGGCTGGAGCATAAACCGATCATAGGGGGTGGAGATCGATCCTATCCCATGGATCGAAGTATCCGTCTCGGGCTACCGGATGAACCGGGAATTTACCGGATGCGCAGGTCCAACAAAGACATTCTCTATATCGGCAAGGCCCAGTCACTGAAACATCGTGTAAACAGCTATTTTCAGAAACACCGGAAACACCCCGAGCACACCCTGGAAATGTTGACCCAGGCCAAGGATATGGATGTGACGGTAACCGGCTCGGCTCTGGAAGCCGCCGTCATGGAATCTGACGAGATAAAAACACTGAAACCGCAATACAACATCGCATTGCGTGAAAGGGGCAGGGCCGCCCGATTCTGTTCAAGAGATTTCAGCCGGGTATCGGAAACACCGGATACCCTCTGCTGTCTCGGGCCGGTCACGTCGGCAGAGGTTGTCAACGCGCTGTATATAATCGCCGGTCTTGTCGCACGCACGCGAAATGATGTTGCCGATTCAGAAACCGTTGCCCGTGCACTGAGTCTGCCGGTGGAATATGCACCGGATGCAGATATTTTTAACGATGGTTTCCAGGTATTCTGCAGCCGGCACGGTTCTTTTTTAAAAGGACGATCGCTCCGATCTGCGCTGTTGAGACTCGGTGCAAATTTCTGGCAGCAGCGGCAGGTGGAAAAAGAAGCAACCCAGAATGAAACGGGGGATCCTGCAACAGCACAGCAGCTCCAAGAGCCTGTACAGGAGCGGGTCTGGACCCCGGATGCCGTCTCAGATGCCGTGGAACGGTGCATTGAAAGAGGGGCTCATTATTTCCGTCGGGCGCGGTGGTTTTTACTGCTCTCAGAGGCACGCGTTGCCTGGTACGGTCGAAATCCTGCAGAAGCGGAAAAACATATGGCTCTTTTTGACCGCGGGCAGCTAAGGCGTATCGGTACGATGGCAGTCGATGATCCCCTGCCGGTTCCTTCCGGTTTTCGGCGGAATCATAAGGAGCGGCTGCAGAGTTTCGATCTGATCACCTATGATCGGATGCGGGTGGTGACAACTGAAATCAGGCGACTCGTTTCAGAAGGTCGTGATGTTGAAATCCGGTTGACTGAAACCGCCTTTATGCGGAGAGAAGCGCTTGGAAAAATACTCCGGTGGGTTTAAGCCGGGTAAGCGAAAGGCCGTAATTATAGATAAAGAGGCAACGCCGTATCGATTCTGCCGGATAACCGGATTGAGAGAAAACAAGGCCGCTACCCTTTGAACCGGTCTTTCCAGCTGTACTCCGGAGATGTCACAATATCTTCAAGACGCTGGATGCGTCGTTTCAGGTTCTCAAATTTCCGCCGGAGCCGCTGGGCGGCCTGATATCGTGAATGGGTATAGCTGTCGTAGAACTCCTGTTCTGCTTCTGTGTGGATCGGTATCACCGGATTCGGTTTCATGACCAGGGCCGATATCAGGTAAAGCGCGCCCACCGGCCAGAATCCGGTAAAGATCAACAGGGCCAGGAAGATGACCCTGACCCAGAAGACCGAGAAATTGAAATGTTCGGCAAGCCCTCTGCAGACTCCCATTATGATCCCGTTTCGAGAACGGTACAGACCATGGTACTCCATATTTTTGAATCGCCTCATTGTTTATAATCCTTTTTATCGCTATCCAGTAGAATGGTTTCCAGGGATTCCAGCCGTTTTTCAAGCTCGGACATGCCCTGATAGATTTCCTGAATCATCTGCGCTTCATCCGCCTGATGCTGCCGGTCTTTAGGAGACCGGCCGCCCTTTATCATCCGGATGGCAAGAAGGATGGTTCCGGCGATAAGGGCCAGTATGATGATTGCCGATCCGAAAACCACTGAGACTATAAAGACACCTTCCATGAGTTGTTCCACCCTTTCATCCAGGTCATTAACAAAGCGTTCTTTTAATTCATTTGCAGCAACCGGTTCCGGTTGTCAGCCGAGCCTTACCGGGCGGATTTATTATTCGGTTCCCGGCGTATCGGAATTCTGTTTGGCTGGACGCTTCAGTGCCTGTAACTCTTTTTCGATATCCTCGTCAACGGCCAGTTTATCGAATGCCTCTTCCAGTGTCGGTTTTTTCCCAAAATTGACAAGATCCGCATCCACTTCCATTCTTTCGATCCGATTCTCCAGTTCGTCGAATTTTACAATTGCCTCAGAACTGTCCATGCGGCGGATCTCTTCCTGTGCGCGTATCTTTCGCTTTGCATGAATGTGCCGCTGAACCAGCAGCCGTTTCTTGTCCCGTGCGGATTTTAATTTTTCTTCCAGCTGCCGGATATCGTCCTGGTAATGGTCGACCAGATCGTCAAGTTCGACCATTTCATTTTCAAGAGATTCTTTTCTTGAGATGTACCGGCGTTTTTCCATCAATGCTTCCCGGGCAAGATCGTCCCGTCCTTTGCTGACGGCAAGACCGGCCCTGTCCGCCCAGTATTTCACACGGGCATCCAATTCCATAAGCTGGCGGTCCACTTTTTTTCGATCCGCCATAACCCCGGCACAAGATGCCTTGAGTTCAACCAGCGTGTCTTCCATTTCGCGGATCATCAGTTTTATTAATTTTTCAGGATCCTCTGCCTTGTCCAGCATTGCATTGATGTTGGCGCTGACGATATCTCGAAACCGTGTAAAAATTCCCATGCTCCACCTCCTGTGATCATTTTGTTTGTATGGTTAAAATAGCATCAATTATGCCAGATTAGTATTTTGTATATATATCAAATAGTTGTTTAAATATGGGGTTGACAGCACCGGTTATGGTATGGTATTTATGACCGAATTTAAGTAATTTTAACTCAATATCGGTAAAATTTGTTATGAAAGAACATCAGCGGGAAAGAGGGGTCCGGGCGGCTGTTGCCGTCGGCATGGGGGAGGCGCTGGGGCAGTCCGAGGCATTTCTGGCGTTTCAGGAACGCCTGTCACGGGTCGCACCGATCAATCGGCCGGTGCTGCTGCTGGGGGAACGTGGAACCGGAAAGGAACTGGCGGCATCCCGGCTTCATTTCCTGTCCAATCGATGGCAGGGAGCCCTGGTCGCTTTAAACTGCGCTGCACTGTCTTCCGGGCTGATTGAGTCCGAGCTTTTCGGTTATGAAAAGGGGGCGTTTACAGGGGCCCGGCAGCGCCGGACTGGCCGGTTTGAATCGGCAGACGGCGGCACGTTGTTTCTTGATGAAATCGGAAACATACCGATTGAAGTACAGGAGAAGATATTACGTGTTGTGGAGTACAGCACCTTTGAACGGGTCGGCAGTTCTGAAACCGTGGAAGTCGATGTTCGGATTATTGCAGCCACCAATGCCGATCTTATCGATCTGGCCAACCGGGGGCGGTTTAAAAAGGATCTGCTGGATCGGCTCTCCTTTGATGTCTTATATCTGCCCCCGCTTCGTGAACGCAAAGAGGATATCCTGTTGCTGGCAAATCATTTTGCCGCCCGTATGGCCGTTGAGCTCGGGTGGGATGCGCTGCCCCGGTTCAATGATGCGGCCGTGGCGGATCTTTCCGGCCATGATTGGCCCGGGAATGTAAGAGAGTTGAAAAATGTGGTTGAGCGGGCTGTTTATCGTTCCGATTCAGCGCTGATTTCTCAAATCGAATTCAATCCCTTTACCTCTCCGTATGGAGAAAAAGAAGCCCGTTCCGGGTCCGACCCCGGGATCGAGCCGCCGGCATCCGGAACGGAATATTTTGAAAGGCTGTCGACCCGGACACTCAATGAAGCGGTATCGGCTTTGAAGCATAAGATGCTGGAAAATGCCCTCAAAGAAACAAAATATAATCAGAAAGCCGCAGCCGAGCGCTTGGGGTTGACCTATCATCAGTTTCGCGGGTTGTATCGTCGGTTCAAAGATGCCCTCCAGTGAGATGTTTTCAGCCTGACAGGCTTTATGGAATCCATATGGCGATTACCCTGAATCCCCCTTTAAATCCGGATTGACACGGACCAACAGGATCTATACCTTTAATACAGTTCTTGTTAATGGATCTTGAAAAAATACCGAGAGGTGGAAACAACTTATGTTGCTCAATGTTCCATTTGTACCGGATGAACAGTATGCCGGCTTTCTAAAGGAGCGCTCAGCTCACTTTTATTCGTATCATTTCAGCCTCTATTCTCCGGAAGTTCATGACGCCCGCTACCGGTTCAAACAGCTCGATACACCGAAACTCATCGATTATCTGAAAACCCTTGGCAAGCCTAAAAAATATTTACTGATCAACAACCGGGTCCATCATCCGGGAAAATATCGAGACACCAAAGCGGTTCTGGCCAAGCTGGACGCCATGCTTGCCGCCGGGGTTCTGGACGGGATCGTTTATGCGGATGCCTACTATCTGCAGGCGCTATCAGACGCCGGCAGGGATATTGCCGCCCAGCTTGAGGCGGTGCCCAGTGTTAATTTTATGATCGATGATTTTGAGAAGATCACGGCGCTGATGGACGCCATCTCCATGACAGCTTTCCGGATGCCCGGAAAACTTTCACTGGATCGATCGCTTAACCGGAGGATGGAATCCCTCTCCGATGTGGTATCCCGATGTCGAGAATCGTTTCCGGATCTTAAACTGGAGCTGCTCGCAAACGAGGGATGTCTGTATCAGTGCCCCTTCAAACTGGCACATGATTCCCATATCTCCCTTGTCCATATGGATATGGATGTGGATACCCATTCCACGAATCGGTCTTTCGGTTGTATACGTTACCTTGCTGAAAAACCAGAAGCCCTTTTCAAGTCCCCCTTTATCCGACCTGAAGATGTCGGTGCCTATAAAGCGCATACCGATATTTTAAAGGTTTGCGGCCGGACACTCGGCCGGAGATTTCTGGAGCGGGTGGTGACCGCTTATCTGGAAAAATCCTATGGAGGCAATCTGCTGGATCTGATGGATGCCATGGACCGCCTGTCAGAAAGACTCTATGTCGATAATGCCGGTCTTCCGGATGATTTTTTCAAGGTTTTAACGGTCTGTTCGAAACGGTGCGATGCATGCCCCCATTGCCGCCGATTTTTTAAACACCATGTAGAGGGCCAACCCCTACAATTTAAAGATATTCCGCAATAGCCGGGAGTGTCAAATGGCGATTCGAAAAAGAACATATCTGTCGGTTCTGGCCGGCATCCTCTGTTTTATTGCCCTGGGATGGTGGTATGGTCAGTTTGGCAGGCCCGTCCGGGATGTTTATGACGATAGCGCCAAAAAGCGGATCGTCTATAGAATGTATGCGGATTATAAAAAAGAGTTTCCCGGGGTTGCGGATATCTCGCCGAAAAGGGCATTGAAGCTTCTGCGGGATAATCAGATCCTGTTTGTCGATACCAGAGAACCGCTTGAAATGCGTATCTCCATGCTTCCGGATGCTGTTGCCAGAGAGACATTTGTCAGCAATCCGGAAAAATATCCGGATAAGACGGTTGCCGCCTATTGCACCATCAGCTACCGGAGCGGCAAATTTGTCGAAAAGATGATGAAAAAGGGGATCCGCATATACAACCTGGAGGGCGGTATTCTGGCCTGGGTCCTCGAGGGCGGAAAGATCTATGACGCCGATGGTGAGACCCGGCGGATCCACGTTTATGGGAAAAGATGGAATTATCCGGCCACAGGGTATGAGCCGGTCTGGTGATTCAATTTTTGAAGCCGGCAGGGGACCCTCCGGTGGTAGGGTGTTGCCGCAATTCTGTCCCGGTTTCCAGCCGGTGTCAACAGATTCACATTGACCCCCACGGAGCCGCCGTCAAAATCCAGACCGAATCCCTGGGGCAGCAAGACCATGCCCGGCCGTGTCAGTTTGGAGATCTGTGCTTCCACCGTCACTGTTGCAGCCTGTGTGGTCAGCTTTACGGATTCACCGTCTGTGATGTCTAATGCGGCGGCATCTTCCGGGTGTACCGCAAGGCAGCTGACCCTTCGTCCCTTGTTCCAGGCCGGGTCCCGCATCATTGTGTTTGCATTGCTGTCGTAGTGCCAGCCGGCCATGAGGATCATCGGAAACGTTTCATCCAAAGACAGCGCCGCTGTCTCTAATTCGGGTGTGATTTGTCCAAGCCATTCCGCCAGTTCCGGATCGTAGAGGTGGAGCCTTCGGTCATCGGTGGCGACAAAATCCAGACCCCTCTCAGGATCCATCCGGCCAAGCCAGATCCCCTCGGGATGCTCCATGACGGCATTAAAGGCAAGATCGGCCTGGTCTTCGCCTCTGGTGAAACCGACCCTTTCCATGGCCTCTTTGATCTTTTCCGGCGCAGACCAGAGAAGGCCCCAGAGAAGAGACAGATGGCTTGAACCCAAAACCGGTCCGAGTGTTTTGGCCAGGATAAAGGGGAGCATAAGGTTTGCCCCGGGGGTGGAGATGACATAGCTTTTGAGTTCCCGGCTGAAAAGGGTACGGTCTTTTTCGGCTGCCCGGGAAAGTGACTCCGGTATATCTGGTAAAAGGCCCAGTTTCTCCGCCAGAGCGCTGATAATCCATCCGTTTTCGCGTGTTTCGAGCGCCGGTTCGACCACGGGCCGGCGGAGATGGAAAAAGATTTCAGGGTAATCAAAGCTCCAGAAGGTGGTGTCATGGGATTCATAAGCGGTCCTTCCGGGCAGGACATAATCGGCCAGTTGAGCGGTTTCAGTCATGGCCACGTCCAGAACCACCAGCAGATCCAGCTTTTTGAAGGCCCGTTCATAGGCCCGGGTGTCGGCAAATGACCGGAGTGGGTTGGTCCCCACGACGATCAATGCCCGGATCCGGTCGTCCCGGTCCGAGTCGATCTCTTCGGGTAAAACATTGGGTGGAAATACACCCATAATGGCAGGGATGTCGGTTTTCATGGTTCGCCAGGTATTCGGATCCTCCGGCGGCGTGTCGATTCCGATGGGCGACAGTGTACCGGTAGCGACGTTGCCGCCCGCCGCCCCTGTCCGGCCGCAGACAGCAAGAAGAATTTCTTCAAGATAACTGACAAGGGTGGAGTGGCGATTCATCAAAACGCCAAGATCGGACATCACCGCTGATTTACGGCTTGCGAAAAGACGGCATACTTCCCGAACCATTCCGTGATCAAGGGCACAGACCTCTAAGGCCGCCCTGATCGAATCGGCGGTAAAACAGGGCGCCAGCTTTTCCCATCCGGTGGTGTGAGATTCCAGAAATGACGCGTCCTGCCACCCCTCTTCCAGAATAATTCCGATCATGGCTTTTAGCAGCAGCGCATCGCTGCCGGGGGTCAAGGCCAGATGGAAGTCTGCGTATTTGGCTGTTTCCGAAGGGCGGGGGTCCACAACGACCAGAATTCGATCGGGATCCTCTGAAAGGGCCTTAAGGTAACGCCGGGTCTGGGGTATGCCGTGGCTGGACCAACCGTTCCAGCCCAGACCGAAAAGAAGATCCAGCTGATCATGATCCGGGTGGAGGAAAAGCGGTTGATGACCGTAAACACGGCCACGCACATGGTGGCGGCCGGTCCACTCCTGACCCAGGGCGGTGTAGACATAGCGGGAGCCAAGGCCCATGAGAAGCCGTCCGGAGAATCGACCCCCGATCTGGCATCCACCCGAGCCTCCGGCCATCATCGCGACGCTCCGGGGTCCGTGATTTTCAAGGATTTCCCCCAGCCGCTGTCTGATATCGGTGAGCGTTTCATCCCAGCCAAGGCGCACATGCGTTCCGCTTTGTCTTTTCAGAGGGTGGTCCAGGCGCTGCCGGTGGTGTTGGAAGTGGGCAATTTTAAGACCCTTGCGGCATGCGTAGCCTTTCGAACGGAGATTGGCTTTGTCCGGCCGGACCTTGACAATCCGGTTGTTTTTAGTCAGAACCTCCAAACCGCAACCCTGGAGACAGAGACAGCAACTGGTTTTTATCCATGACATGATGTCGACCTCACCTTTATTAAACATAGGTTGAGCGGTTCGGAGTTCAGAGTTCAGCGTTCAGCGTTAAAGAACCACAACCACCCGGTATCATCTGGAAAGATGCTTTCGGCGATGGCACGACGGTTCCACCTGTCGGGTGATGATCCATATGACCGCCCTTGGTAATTAACACCAATGATTTCAAAAGGTTATAACCTTTTGAACGCTGAACCTTGATGGATTCGTAAAAAGTCGGAAACACCCTCTTTCCGTCATTCCGGCGAAAGCCGGAATCCAGTAAAAACGGACAGTTAAAACCCTTCTGGACCCCGGTTTTCACCGGGGAGACGACTTTTTACGAGACCGTCAACCTGGAACCGATTACTTTTGCTTATAGAAAGAAACTGTATTGACTGCAAGAATAAAAAAAGGGCGGTAGTATACCGCCCTTTTTTAAGTTTTTGAGATGTTGCGATTAGTGGATCGTAATCTGTTTGGGTTTTTCCTCTTCAGGTTTTGGGATCTCGATTTTTAGCACCCCGTCCCGGTAGTCGGCTTTGATCTTATCCGGGTTCAACCCGGCGGTTAAGGTAAACGACCTTTCAAATTTGCCGTAGGTTCGTTCTCTTCGATAATACCGATCTTCTTTCAGCGCATGGTCTGCGGATCGCTCACCCTTTAACGTCAGCACCCGGTCTTTCAGATCGATGGAAATGTCTTTTTTTTCGATTCCGGGCAGTTCGGCCTGGATAACGATCTTGTCATTGCTGTCGTAAATATCCACCATGGGATGCCAGGTGCTCAGCGTAACCGAATCGTCGTTGTAGCCGGTTCGGCAAAAAGAATCATCGAAAAAACGGTTGATACGATCCTGAAACGTCGTCATCTCTCTTGTGGGTGTCCATCTTACGAGTGTCATTTTCCGATCCTCCATTCTGTGATTAATTTAAGTTGATGTTACGTTTTGTTTTGTTATTTATTTCCTTTTCACGATATTTATGTTAAGAATTATTTAATTCATGTCAAGTAAATAACATTACTAAAAAATATTATTAGTTTAAAGTAATGGCCAATGATTATCAGCTTCACCTAAAAAAACTCTAATGCCCCATTATGATGTTGGGATGAAAACCCGTAGATCCATTTTTGCGGGAGAGGGGGATCAATGGATAATGACGATGAGTCGAGAGGGTTCAACGAATTTGCATTACCCGGACCATCTTCGAGAGATTTGAGGGGCCGGCAGTCTGTCCGGGCCACATTCAAGCTGACCGAAAAAGCCATCGAAGCGCTGAGCATCGTATCTGTTCATCTGGGAATCAAACAGAAATCCCTGTTCGATCATCTGATGGAGGACACCGATTCTTTGAGCCTTATCGCCAGGGAACTGGTATCGTACAATTTCAGGCGGCTGAATAGAATCCAGAAAACCTATGTGTTGAGCCGAAAGACGCTTTCCTGTCTGGAAAGCGCCGCCAGGGAATTTGATACACCGAGGGATGCGCTGGTGGAATACTCCATTCAGCGGTTGCTGCCGGTGATTATCAAGGAGCGGGAGAAACATCTGAGACGGAAAGAGGTTCTCGATGACCTGTTGGTATATCTGGAGCAGGGTGAAGGTCTGCTCGCGAAATCAAAAGAACGGCTGGGGGAAGACGACCCGGTTTTTGCCCGACTGAAAACTGCGTTTTCCTCTCTGATCAGCGCCTATAGACATATCGACGATTACGTGGAACGGGGCAAGGTTATCGAAGATTTCTAAACATACTGTATGGGATCGAGTGATTTATGCCGTCTGATGGCTTCCAGCAAACCCACGGTGCCGGTCATCATGTTGTCTCCCCATGGGGCCCCGTACCGGATCGGGAATTTCGAATTCGAAATCAATCGTCGCTTCGGACCGGTGGCGATGATCCCTTCAGCCGCCTCAAACCCGAACGATTTCCTCAGATATGCACCGTGGCCGCCCTCTTTCAGTATTTTTTGATGGCTCAGCCTGCCGTCGGCCAACTCCCGCAACAGGGTCTCCAACCGGTCCAGGGTGATGTCATGGGTGTGATATTCGAAATAACCGGCAACCTCATCGCCGACCATGGCGGCGCCCACGGTATGAGAGGTGGCAATGTCCAATACCAGCACACGCTCGGTAGCCCGGGCCTGTGGGTCCATGGAGGCCCCGACAATGGCGGCCATTCCGCTGTCCATGACATATATCTCATCTGCCGGCAGCGCCTCCGCACTATGGGCCAGGGAGCGAAGCCGGTTTAAGGTGACCGGAATATTTCCTTTCGGATACAGCAATGTATGCGGGAAAGGGCTTTGATCCAGTTTTTTCTTGTGCAGGGTGTGCCGGTAGTCCAGATGGGATGAACCGGCCGGCGGCATTCCGTGATCCTGGGCACAGAGACCCACGATGTCAAATGAGAAAGAAACCCCGAAACCGGTGACAATCTTTTTTATCCGCTCGGTATCGATGTCACCCAGGGCAAGATGGGTAAAGGCAGGATCTTTTTTAAAGGAATCGACATCCCCATCGTCGATGATCCGGATTTCCCAGGAGCGGACTTTTTCAAGATCGTGCTGGAGCGTGTATGCGGCCGAAGCCGTCATGACCACCCGGTTTTTTTTTGCACGTTGTCTCAAAACCGCGGTGATCGGGCCTCCGCCCATTTCGCATCCGGTAATCAACAGATCCCCGGGAAGATTCGCGGCGGTCTCCGCCACTGTTCTGACAGGGGATCGGACAACCGCTTTGTAGTGCATGTCCGATGTGTCGTCGTAAAAAAGGATATCCATGGTGCCGGCACCGACATCGATCAACAGAAAACGGCTCATGTTTTCGCTCCCGCATTCAATTTAACTGGTTATATGGAAAGTGCAAATTCGTCTCATCGGCATTGAATGATTGAGCATGGAGCATAGGGCATGGGGCGTAGGATGTGGGCGGTATCATGATATTCTCTTTGCTCTATGCCCTTTGCTCTCTGCCGGGATCATCTTGACCCAGCGCCGCTGTCAGTTTTTGGCCATCAGCTGCTCAACCGCCTTTTCCAGCCCATCCAGGGACAGTTCGAACATGGGGAAGATGCCGCGTATCATCTGTATGGTCTGGGTATAGCCCCAGCGGACTTCAAGAATCGGATTCAACCAGATGGAGTGGGGGAATGTTTCTGAAAGAAACCGCAAGCGTTCAATACTCATCTTGGTACTGCGTTCTTCAAGATAGATCGAGCCGTCTGCGGCCATCAGTTCATAAGGCGCCATACTGGCATCTCCGATAATAATCAGACGGGTTTCCGGGTCTATCCGGGAAAATTCTTCCACCCTGAAAGGCTGCCGAAATCTTGCCGAATCCTTCCAGATACGGTCGTATATGGTGTTGTGGAAGAAATAGGTTCGGAGATCTTTGAACTGAGATCTGGCATAGTCAAAAAGGGTCTGGACAACAGGAATATGGGGATCCATGGACCAGCCGCCATTATCGATTGCGAGAATTACCTTGAGCCGATCCTTTAGGCTCCGTTCGAAAACGATTTCAATTTCACCGCCGCTTTTTACGGTCTGGTAAATGGTGGCGTCGATGTCGATCCGATCTTTCGGGCCTTCCGGGATCATATGCCGAAGCCTTTTCAGGGCCTCTCCGACCATGGGCTGCGTCAGTGGACCGTTTAGAGAGTAGTCCTTGTAACGCCTTTCCATGGCGACTTTTACAGCAGATCGGTTACGGGATACCCCACCGATGCGAAGGCCCCCCGGATGGTAACCGGAATGCCCAACCGGTGAAGTTCCGCCGGTTCCAATCCATTTGCTGCCGCCCTGGTGGCGCTCTTTCTGTTCTTCGAGCAGTTTTTTAAAGTACGCGATGAGTTCCGTGGGTGAATATTTGCTCAGTTCGGATTCGTCCGAACCGAGCATCTTTGAGAGCATTGCAGGATCTTTGAGCCATTCTTCGACCAGGGCCCGGGCCATTTCGGATAATCTGAAATCCTGATCATCCGGCAATTCAACCCCTTCAAAATGGTGTGCAAAGATCTGGTCGAAAAGATCAAAGTATCGCTCACTCTTTATCAGGATGGTCCTGGCGGCCGTATAAAAATCCGAAAGGCTCTGAATAAGCCCACAGCTTAGCGCCTTATGCAGGGTGATAAAGGACGTCGGACTTATCGGTATCCCGGCTTCCCTGAGTTTATAAAAAAAACTGATAAACATGAACGTGTTAACCTAAAAAAACCTTCAGCGTTTCAGACCGGTTTGGGCCCGCTCGTAATCCTGGCTCTTCTTAAAGAGTATTCCCAGATACGGCACTTCGGCTTTGGGTAGGCGTTTCGGTTTGAAATCGGGATCCGCCTGGAGTGCGCGGATCCAGTTTATCAATTCCCGGGTGGCCGGTTTTTTTTCAATGTTGTCGATCTCCCGCATTTCATAAAAGGTCACCATGGCGTTTTCCATAAGATCCGTATCGATGCCGGGAAAATGCGTTTTGATTATCTGGCGCATCATTTTTGGATCCGGAAAGGCGATGTGGTGAAAATTGCACCGGCCGAGGAATGGATCGGAAAGATCCTTTTTAGCATTTGAGGTGATGATGATCACCGGCCGGTGGCTGGTTTGTATGGTTTTATCAATTTCGATAATGTCAAACTCCATCTGATCCAGTACATCCAGCATATCATCCTGAAAATCGGTGTCGGCTTTGTCGATCTCGTCGATGAGAAGCACGGTTCTGGTCCGGGCGGTAAATGCGCGGCCGATTTTTCCCATGCGGATATAGGCTTCGATGTCGCTGACATCTCTTTTTGAGTCCCCAAACCGGCTGTCATTCAAACGCGTAAGCGTGTCGTACTGGTAGAGAGCTTCAACGAGCTTCATACTCGATTTTACATTCAGAACGATCAGGGGCATGCTCAGATTTTCTGCAATGGCGTGGGCCAGCATGGTTTTTCCCGTTCCGGGTTCTCCTTTCAAGAGCAGCGGCATCTCAAGGGCCATGGAGATGTTGACGATTTTGGCCAGTTCATCATCCAGAATATATTGTTCCGCACCGGTAAATTTCGTTCGATTGTTTTTTGTCATAGAGTTCCCCAACGATTCGTTTCTTGATCCAAGGTTATGCCTCTTGTATCGTATTTGGTCCCGTTTGGCAAAAGGGGCCCCCATAGCACATAGGACGGCCCAAGCATGGCCCTTTATTTCATTATTGACAAAACCGGATGTGGTGACTAACTTAACCACAATTCAAAATCAGGTTCCATCGATTGTACAGAACCTTAAGGAGGGTATCATGGTTGAAGTTACAACGTCGGCGAAAGAGCAGATCGCCGAATATTTTAAAGGAAAAGATGTTGCGCCGATCCGGATCTTTCTAAACGAAGGGGGCTGAGGCGGACCATCTCTTGGAATGGCTCTGGATGAGCCAAAAGAAAATGACAGTGTTTTTGATGTCGAAGGATTCCAGTACCTTGTCGATAAAGATCTATTTGAGAAGGCGAATCCCATAAAAGTCGATTTTTTACAGGTCGGTTTTAAAATTGATTCAAATCTCAATTTCGGTGCTGCAGCAGAATCAGGATCAGGGTGTGAAGGTTGTTCCTGTTCTTAACAGCATAGCCGGTTAGACGGTCATTTTAAAAAAGGCGGCATGATAAACATGCCGCCTTTTTTGTTTTTAGAGGTGCATGATGAGGTTTTTTGTAACCGGGGGGATGGGATTTGTCGGCAGAAACCTGTGCGCCTCGCTCCTGAACCAGGGGCACAGGGTCACTGCGGTGGGTCTGCGTGCACGTCAGGATTTTTTCCACCACGAACACTTTCAATACATATCGGCAGACACCCGCAAACCCGGTGCCTGGCAGGAGGCGGTCTTTGATGCCGATGCAGTTGTCAACCTTGCGGGAAAGACGATTTTTAAGCGGTGGACAAAATCCCATAAAGCGTTGATACATGGAAGCCGCATACTGACAACGCGGAACCTGGTGGACGCGCTTCCGCAAAAAGAGGGTCTACCATTTATCAGCACATCGGCTGTGGGGTACTACGGCGATCGGGGAGACGACATACTGTCCGAGAATTCAACCGCCGGAGATGACTTTCTTTCAAGGGTCGGAATTGAATGGGAAGCGGAAGCAGAAAGGGCCGCCCGTAAGGGGGTTCGTCTGGTAACGGCTCGCTTCGGAATCGTTCTCGGAAAAGACGGGGGCGCCATGGCAAAGATGCTGCCCGCATTCCGTTTGTTTGTCGGCGGCCCACTGGGAGACGGCATGCAGTGGTTTCCCTGGATCCATTTGGAAGATGTGGTGTCGGCCATCATGTTTGTGGTATCGGATAAAAATATCCGGGGCCCGGTAAATTTCTGTTCTCCGAATCCGGTAAGAAATAGAGACCTGGCCGGAGCCTTGGGCCGGGTGTTGAAGCGTCCGTCGCTTATGCCGGCACCGGGGTTTATGATTCGCCTCGTGATGGGAGAACTGGGAGGTGTACTTCTATCGAGCCAGCGGGCGATGCCTGTAAAGCTTCTGGATAGCGGGTATGATTTCAGATATGCCGATCTGAGTGAAGCGTTATTGCAGATAATCTCTTAAGATAATAATAGGATGGATACGCCATGTTTGAATCGTTTATAATTATTCTCAGTATGTTTGTCTGTGCGATCCTGTTCTTTGTCTATAAACAGAAGAAAGCATCCAAAGACAGGTCGGCGGCATATGTCTGCAATGCCTGCGGTGAAGATGACTGTATCTGCCATCAGAATGGGCAGCATCACGCAGATTGATATGACAGCCCCTGTTCCCCGGATCTCCGGGTTCTATCTATAAGATGCGCATTCCTGTCGAATACTGCTGATCTCTGCAGCGCTCTCCCCTGAATTGCCAACCCTCCGATTCATACCTATATTCAACTATGGTTAAGCGGTTCTGAGTTCATCGTTCTGGGTTGAAAGATCTCAATCACCCCGCATCAAATGGAAGCCAGCTTTGGGTAATGATACAGTAGTTCCACCCATTGGGTGATGCGAAATATTCTCGTTCCCGTGCAATATCATGCACGGTTTCAATCGGTTTTAACCTCTGAACCCTGAACCCTGAACACTGAACCCGCCAAAGGCGGACAAGCCTGGAACCAATCAGTTAAGGTTCAACCTAAATCCAAAGACAAATTATTTGGGGGTTAACATGCACTCCAACCGATTACTGAATGAAAAAAGTCCCTACCTGCTCCAGCATGCCCACAACCCTGTCGACTGGTATTCCTGGTCGGAGGATGCTTTTAAAAAGGCCCGGGAAGAAAACAAACCGATATTTCTCTCCATCGGGTATGCCACCTGCCATTGGTGCCATGTGATGGAAAAAGAATCCTTTGAAGACACGGAAGCGGCGCGGTATCTAAACGACACGTTTATCTGCATAAAGGTCGATCGCGAAGAACGGCCGGACATCGATGCCGTCTATATGGCAGCCTGCCAGATGCTCACCGGAAGCGGCGGCTGGCCCTTGACCATTTTTATGACGCCTGACAAAAAGCCTTTTTTTGCCGGCACCTATATTCCCAAGGAGAATCGATTCGGCCGGCCGGGGTTGATGGAGCTTTGCCGAAGCGTCCGGGCAATGTGGACATCTGAAAAGGAGAAGATCTTAAACACCTCGGGCAGCATTTCGGAAAATCTGGGGAAAGCATTTGACTTCATCCCGGGTAAAGATCTGGATGATTCCATTTTAGAAAAGGCGTATCGGCAGTTTGAACAGAGTTTTGATGCACGTTTCGGCGGATTCGGATCGGCACCGAAATTTCCGACCCCGCATCAATTGCTTTTTCTTCTGCGTTACCACCATCGAACGGAAAATAGAAAGGCCCTTGAGATGGTCGAAAAAACGCTTGCCGGAATGCGGCTGGGCGGGATATGGGATCATGTGGGCTACGGGTTTCACCGGTATTCAACAGATAAAGCATGGCTTGTTCCGCATTTTGAAAAGATGCTCTATGATCAGGCACTCATTGCCCAGGCGTTTCTTGAAACCTACCAGATAACAGAGAACCCGTTTTATGCCGATACCGCCCGGGAAATCTTTACCTATGTCCTGAGGGATATGACCGCGGCGGAGGGAGCCTTCTTTGCGGCGGAAGATGCAGACAGTGAAGGAGAGGAAGGAAAGTTTTATGTCTGGTCGATTGGAGAATATAGAGAAGTGCTGGGAGAAGATGCCGCCCTCTTTGAACCGATTTATAACCTGTCTTCCGAAGGGAATTTCTTAGACGAGGCCACTGGACGGAAAGCCGGAACAAATATCCTCCACCTGAACAAGTCGCTGGATGCCTGGAAAACCGAGTCCGGTGGCGGCATGGAGGAGATCGGCAGGCGTTGGAATGGGGTTCGCAGAAAACTGTTTGATAAAAGAGAAAGACGCGTTCACCCTTTAAAAGACGACAAAATTCTTACCAGCTGGAACGGTCTGATGATCGCTGCTCTGGCCATGGGCGCCCGGGTACTGGATGAGCCTGGTTATGCAAAGGCAGCTGAGCGGGCCGCACGATTTATCCTCGACAATCTCCGGAAGAAAGACGGGCGCCTGTTTCACCGGTATCGGGAAGGAGAGGTCGCCATCCAAGCCCACGCCGATGACTATGCCTATTTGATTCTTGGACTTTTGGAACTATACGCAGCGACGTTTGATCCGGATTTTCTGGAACAGGCGGCGATACTCCAGAAACAGATGGTCGATGATTTTTGGGATGAGTCCAATGGCGGTTTCTATTTTACGGCAAAAGGGGCTGAAGATCTTCCCGTTCGACCCAAGGAGTTATACGACGGTGCGTTACCCTCGGCAAATTCCGTTTCTCTGTTCAACCTGCTTCGCCTTTCCCGGCTTACCGGGGATCCGGTCTGGGAAAAGAAGGGGGCTGAGTTGACCCGGGCATTTTCCGGATCGGTGAACAGACAACCCATGGCGGTTACCTACTTTTTAACCGGATTCGACTTTGCCGTGGGGCAGGGCCGTGAGGTGGTCATTGCCGGGGAACCGGATGCCGCCGATACAAAAAAGATGCTTGCAGCCATCAACAAAGCGTTTTCACCCCACAGGATCGTGATGCTCAAATCACGAAAACACGCGGATAAGCTGTCCCGCATCGCCGCATTTACTGACGGGCTGCAGCTGATCGAAGGGCGGGCGACCGCGCACATGTGTAAAAATTTTTCCTGCACCGAATCCACCACCGACTTTGAGACAATGGTCAAACAGGTGCTTGAACGCGTGCAAATTCCCAAAAGCTGATATTTATAGTTTGAAATTTGAAGTGCCTAAAGTGAGCTAAAATTAAGGAACGCGCTTTTAGCGCGGTCTAATAAGTGCCTAAAATTAAAAGTGCCTAAAATGCCTAAAGTTAAGGATGATAATCATTTTATAATTGACAGAATTCCACAATTTTAGCTCACTTTACACTTTAGCTCACTTCAAACTTGTTTGATAGAATACCTTAATTTTAGGCACTTTAGATCACTTTAGTCACTTTAAACTTCTCAATAGAATGAACCAAACAATAGGAATCCGTCACCATTTTTTAAAGTATACGGATACTTCGTTTTAGCTATTTAAAACCACAAGGGCATCGACTGCGACCGGTCGGTCTCCGCAGATGATCATCGGGTTGATATCGATTGCCCGGATCTGATCGTAATCAAGCCCGATTTCCCCAAGGGTCAGGAGGCAGTTGGCGAGAAGATCCGTATCCAGTGCCGGCATGCCCCGGATCTCGGATAGAATTTTTCGACCGCGAATCTCCTGCATCATTTCCATGGCATCCTGTGGGGTCAGGGGGGCTGCCCGGAAAGAGACATCCCCGATGGCTTCGGTAAAGATGCCGCCGAGTCCGAACATGACACAGGGCCCGAACTGTGGATCACGTGTCATTCCCATCACCAGCTCCCGGGAGCCTTTTATCATTTCCTGGACCAGGAGATACTCCGAATCTTCCCCGGTGTTTTCGACGATACGTGTAAAGGCATCGGTGAGATCCGATTCGCTGCGCAGGTCGACTGCGATCAATCCGGCTTCTGTTTTATGGGAGATTTCAGCAGAGCATGCCTTTAACACAACCGGGTAGCCGATTTGTGATACGGCGGCCTTTGTCTCTTCCAGATCGGCTGCCAGAATTTCCTGAACCACCGGAATTCCGAAACAGGATAGGATTTTTTTGCTTTCATACTCTGAGAGTTGTTTCTGTCCGATTGTCAGGGCGTCATCTAAAATATCGCCGACATCGATTATTTCCTCGTTGTTTTCATCCAGCATGATCATTCCTCTTTTCCACTGTTGCGTTCCATTAGCTTGCGGCATCGGTTGAGGATGGAGAGCACCTCAAAGGGTTCTTCAATCAACGGGAAGGTGGGAATTCCCCTGGGCTCCAGAAATGCCTTGGCCGTGTCCATGTGTTTTTTCTGGGAACTGAATGTGGGATATATCGGTTTTTCAGGGTATTTCCGGGCCAGATCGACAATAAAAGAGAGATCCGGCACACCGGTTTCATCGGTGATCATCAAAATCGGTACCACCGCATCGATATTGGGGTCTTTTAGCACCGCTTCCATGGCCTCACCGTAAGCATAGTCGATACCGTGAACGATGGCAGACGGCCAGATATCGACCGGGTTCCGCATCCGGATGTAGGGCGGGCTGATTTCCTGGAGCCGCTTCCGGGTGGACGGCGCCGGTTCCGGCACCTCCAGGTTCCACTGCTGTCGGCAAAGATCGGTGAGGATAACGAGCATTGCACCGGAAGGCGCCATGAAGCTGATCCGGTTTCCCTTGGGTAGCGGCATTGCCGCGAGTGCTTTTGCGGCCAGAAAGAGGTGGGAGTACTTATAAATTCTTGTAATACCGGCTTGTTTGAGCACCCCTTCGATAATTCGATCATCTGAAGCAAGTGCTGCGGTATGCGCCACAGCCGCCTGTGCACCTTCCGAGGTGCTGCCGCCCTTTAAAAGTATTACCGGTTTGGTTCGGGTGACCTCCTTTGCGATCTTTAGAAAACGTTTTGGATCCTTAAAACTTTCCAGGTAAACAAAGATGGCCTCTGTTTCAGGATCGGTGGCGTAATATTCGAGTACGTCGCTTTCATCGACATCGACTTTGTTTCCCAACCCGACCACGCGTGCCACACCGAAATGCTCCCCGGAAGCGATGTAGCGCATGGTATGGGTGGCGAAATTACCGGTCTGTGCAATATAGGAGATGTTTCCTTTTGGGATCTTTCCCAGGGGGAAAAAACTCGATGTGAAGTTTGCCGGAGTTGAGGTGTGACCGGAGGTGTTGGGGCCGATCACCCGGACGCCTGTTTCGTAAACGGCTTCGGTGAGCGCTTCCTGCAGCTGTTCGCCCTCGGTATCGACTTCCGAAAAACCACCGGCTGCCAGGACGATTGCCCTTATGCCTTTTGCAGCACAGTCTCTTACCGCCTGGGGGTTCAGATGGGCCGGCAGGATGATGATGGCAAGATCAATGTCATCCGGAAGTGCCTGAATCGACTGAAAGACGCGGTTTCCCATGATCTCGCCGCCTTTTGGATTCACCAGGTAGAGCGCTCCCCGGTATTCATTGGCAAAGATATTCTGGAGCACGTCGTTGCCAGGCTTCCCTTTTACGGCAGAGGCGCCGATGACCGCTACGCTTTTGGGATTGAAAAATCTATCGATAGAAGTGGGCACAAGATCTCCTTTCTTCCTTTTTCCGGTGCAAACGGGACGGCACCGTTTTTAACTTCCGATCCTTATCCGCTCAAACCGGACATTTATAAGCATAGTCTGGTCAAATATCAATATAAATCAATTTCATTTATCGATGGGTCTCATAATGCTGTCCGAGAGCAGCCGGAGCTCGGGATCGGATCACGGCGCCGGTGATGACGATGATGGTCAATACATACGGAAGCATCTGAATCAATTCGTTTGCAATACCGATATTTAAACCCTGCAGGCGCATTTGAACCGCATCGGTATAGGCAAACAGATAGCTTGCCAAAAACCCGCCAATGGGGTTCCACTGCCCGAAAATATTGGCGGCAAGGGCCATGTAGCCCCGGCCGGCAGACATGTTCATGCTGAACCAGGTCAGTTGCCCCAAAGAGAGATAGGCCCCGCCCAGGCCGGCGAGCATCCCGCCGAGGATGAGGCAGAAATATTGAATTCTCTCTATGGGGAGTCCGAGGGTGTCCGCCGCTTCGGGGTGTTCGCCGATAATCCGGATGCGAAGACCCAGGGGCGTTTTAAATAAAAGCACCCAGCCGCCGATGACCAGCAGAAACATGAGATAAATCAGCGGGGAATGCGTACCGAAAAGCCTGCCGATCACGGGGAGCCGGTTGATAACGGGTATGGTTATTTCGCTGAAACCGGTTACATTCGGCGAGACACCCCGGGTGTGCCATATGACCTGCATCAGCCAGGTTGTCGCGCCCAGGGAAAGAATGTTTACACCCATGCCGGCAACGATATGATCGGCTTTGAATTTTACCGTAAAAAGAGCAAACAGAAAGCCGAGAGCTCCGCCTGAAAAAACCGCGAAAAATGCCCCGACCCATGGGGAACCGGTAAGGTAGGAACCCAGGACCCCGGCAAACGATCCGCAGAGCAGCATCCCTTCGAGACCGATGTTGATAACACCGGATCTTTCCGAAAATGTTCCCCCCATCGCTGCCAGGGCGATGGGGGTCGAAATCCGGATCGCCGCAGTAAAGGTGTGGATGCTGAATAGGATGCTGAGAATCTCAATCATCACGACACACTGAAATCGTCACGTTTTTTTGCCAGACCCTTTGTACCAGATACGGAGCTGCCACAAATAGAATGACAAGCCCCTGAATAATGGTCATCAAGTCCATGGGGATCTTGGCAAACAGCTGCATGGAAATACCGCCGGCTTCCAGTGCGCCGAACAGCAAGGCGGCCAACAGTACCCCCCAGGGTTTGTTCCGGCCCAGAACCGCAACCGCAATTCCGACAAAACCGTATCCCGGTGAAAAATTGGTAATAAACCGGTGGAGCACACCCAGGACCATGGTGCTGCCGGCCAGACCCGCCGCCATACCGGAAAGCAGCATAGAGATAACAATCATTTTTTTCGGGTTGATTCCGGCGTATTCTGCAACCCCGTTACTTTCCCCCACGGCACGCAGATCGTATCCCAGGGATGTTTTTTTAAAAAACAGATCCAGGAGAAGGATGACACCGATTCCCACAAAAATCGCCCATGTCAGACGGGTGTAGGGGATCAGCTCCGGAAACCGGGCTGCCTCGGGAATCATACGGGTTTGATCGATGGGTCCGGGCTCCCTGAAAAAGGTCCGCAACAGGAAGGTGGTTGCAAATATTCCGATGTAGTTCATCATAATGGTCGTAACCACCTCGTGAGCACCGGATCTGGCTTTCAGATATCCCGGGATCACCCCCCACAGGCCTCCTGCAGCGGCACCGGCAAGCAGGGAGATCGGGAGTAGAACCACCGGGGGTGCTTCCGGAAACGCGATGGCCACAACAGCAGATCCCAGGGCTCCCCAATACATCTGCCCCTCGGCTCCGATATTAAACAGACCGCATTGAAATGCAATGGCCACCGAAAGACCCGTAAAGATGAGCGGAATCATCTGCAGCAGTGTTTGGGCAATGTTGTAGAAGCTGCCGAATGCACCGGTGAAAAGAGATTCATAGGCGTTTGCGACACTGTAGCCCGACACAGAGATCAACAGGGCCCCCAGAAAAAGGGCGATGGCGATGGCGATCAATGAATTGATGAGATCGGAAAATCGAATGTATGTTTTGCGGCCGATCACAGTTTACTACCTGCCATCAAAAGCCCGAGCTCCGATTCGGCGAAGTGGGGGCCTTCGGCAATAATTTTTCCTTCATACATGACCAGAATCCGGTCGCTCAATGTCATCAACTCGTCCAGTTCCGCTGAAATCAGGATGATTGCCCTGCCCTGTTCCCGCATCCGGAGCAGGAGGTTGTGAATATACTCGATCGCACCGATATCGACACCCCGTGTGGGCTGCGCTGCCACAATGACTTTCGGGTTTCTGGACAGTTCACGGCCGATGACCAGCTTCTGCTGGTTGCCCCCGGACAAGGTGTCAACCGTCTCCTTACTTCCCGGGCAGCGTATTTGAAATTCATCGATTATCCTGCGGCTGTATGACTCGATGGCCGGAAACGACAACAGGCCTTTTTTTGCAAAGGGCCGCAGCCACTCGGAGCCCAGTATGATATTATGCTCGATACTCCGGGATCTGAGCAGACCCCTCCGAAACCGGTCCGAAGGGATGTGGACCATTCCGAGTTTTCTTCTTTGGGCCGTGCTGCATCGACTGATATCCTGATTGTCCAGGGTGATGCTGCCGCTATCGATTGCCCTGAGCCCCATGATGGTCTCTTCCACCTCCAGCTGCCCGTTGCCTTCGATGCCGGCGATACCGACGATCTCTCCGGCGTGCACGGTGAGATCGATTTTTTTCAGCCCCAGACGGCTGACGGGGTTGAATGCGGATAGATCCTTTACCGTTAAAACGGCTTTACCCGGTGGTTTTTCCGGTTTTTCGACCCTCAGAATGACTTCCCGTCCCACCATCATTTTTGCAAGCTTGCGGGGGGAGGTTTCGGCGGTCTCGACGGTGTCGACTTTTTTACCGTCTCTTAATACGGTGATGCGGTCTGAAACCGCCATGGTCTCTTTGAGCTTGTGGGTAATAAAGATGATGGTTTTTCCATCCGATTTCAATTTTTTGATGATCGCAAAGAGTTCTTCGGCTTCCTGGGGGGTCAGCACCGCTGTGGGTTCATCCAGAATCAGGATATCCGCATTTCGATACAGCGCCTTTAATATCTCCACGCGCTGCTGTTCCCCGACGGAAATATTTTCCACCTTTGCATCCGGATCCAGCCGGAAACCATATTTCTCCCCGGAAATCCGAACGTTTTTTCTGGCTTTTTTCAGATCCAGGAAAACGCCTTTTCGGGGTTCGCAGCCTGCCACGATGTTTTCAGCCACACTGAGCCGGTCCACCAGCATAAAGTGCTGATGAATCATTCCGATGCCCAGTCCGATGGCCCGGCTGGGACGGGAGATGACAACCGTCTTTCCGTTTAACCGGATGCTTCCCCCATCGGCGCTGTACATGCCGAAAAGAATTTTCATCAATGTGGTTTTGCCGGCGCCGTTTTCACCCAGAAGTGAGTGAACTTCACCCTTTTCAATGTCCAGGCAGATGCTGTCATTTGCGGTGATGCCGTCGAATTTTTTTGTGATATTTTTTAATTCAAGAATCTTCATCGGCTGGAAGTTGTGTCACTCAACCCGTCGTTCTTAGGCGCTTAGAAGCATTTTAGCGCACTTCACATTTCAAACTTATTTGATTGCCGCTTCGACAGTTGCAGGGATCTGAATCTCCCCGGCGATAATCTTTTTCTTTAACGCTTCCAGTTTCACAATTATATCCTCGGGAAGGATGCTGCGGGTATAACCCAGTGCATTTTCCTTTATCCCGAGAAGATGGCTTTCGGCTGAAAACGATTTTTTAAGCACTTGCTCTATGGCGATGACCACCGTGGTACCGACATATTTCATGCCGTTGGTCAGAACATATTTTGGCGCCAGGTAATCCTGATTGGAATCGGTGCCGATTGCGTAACATTTTTTTTCCTTAGCCGCATTGATGACCCCGAGACCGGATCTGCCGGCAGGTCCCCACACGACATCGACGCCCTTCTCGAGCATGGAGAGGGTCAGCTCCTTTCCTTTGGCCGGATCCGTCCAGATCCCCACATAGGTGTGAAGCACATTTACAGAGGGATCGGCGAATCTTGCGCCGGCGATATAACCGGCGATATTTGCATCGATCAGCGGCACTTTCATCCCGCCGACAACACCGATAACCTTTTTACTGTTGATCCTCGTATCGCCCTTTCGGGTGGTCATCAGGGCGGCGGCGTAGCCCATTAAAAATCCCCTCTGCTCTTCTTTAAAGATAAAGGAGGCCACATTCGGTTTTTTCACCACCATGTCGACAATCGCAAATTTTTGATTTTTGAACCGGCTCGCCACCTGCCCCAGCGCATCGGCCTGATCAAAACCGATTGAGATAATGAGATCGTATTTGCGTGTATTTGCAAACTGACTCATGTAGGTCTGGTATTCGGCAATCGCCTTGGGCTCTGCGTAGTCATAACGGATGCCGAATTTTTTTCCGGCCAACTTGATTCCGTCCATGGCTGAGTCGTTAAAGGATTTATCCCCAAGGCCGCCGGTGGCAAAAATAATGGCGAATCTTCCGCTGCTTTCGGCAAATGAAGGGTTTATGAAGATCCCCAAAAAAATCAAAATGGACACTGTCATCAGGATGTTTCGGTTTTTCATGGGACGCTCCTTTGAGTCGTTTGAAACCAGTTAGCGGTTTTTTACGGATAAACTTGCGTTGGCTGACGGGGTTTCGTATTACCATCCTGGCCGGTGAGTGTAAGGAAATTGCACCTAAGTGTCAATAAATATTGCCGATTGCAGGCAGCCCTCGATGAAAAAGAGAGATTAATCGATTCCATAAATATTCAATATGCAATCGAAACGATTCAACCGTTGCATCCGCTTGACAATCCGGCCATACGGTTTCATATATCGGTTCAAAGACAATGGCTGGGACAATCTTTTTGTTTGACCCGGTAATGGCATTATTATAGAGCACACTTTTTAGATTCGGAAAGGAGGCAACCTGCTTTATGTCTAAAACCATTGATCCGGAAAGTTCAAATTTTTTTGATGCGATTTTCGAGCTTGTGCGGCGCACGGCTTGCGAACTGCCCCGGGACGTGCGAACCGCCCTCGAAACCGCCAGAGAAAACGAAGCCCCCGGCTCTACGGCGGAATTGGTGCTCTCTTTGTATTTGAAAAATGTGGATATCGCCAAGGAGATATGGAAACCGGCCTGTCAGGATACGGGGATTCCTATTTTTTATGTCCGGCATCCGGAAAACCTGTCGAAACGGAAAATGATCCATCTGTTTCAAGATGTGCTCGTCCGTGCCACAAAAGAGCAGCTGCTGCGGCCCAATGCCGTTCATCCGGTTACCGGAAAAAACAGCGGCATCAATGTGGGGGAGGGGTTCCCCGGAGCCTATTTTTCAGAATGGGATGAGCCGGCCATAGAGATCGATCTGATGCTGAAAGGTGGCGGTAGTGAAAATGTGGGTCGACAATACAGCCTCCCGTACTCTGAACTGGACGCCGGGCGCGATCTCGAAGGGGTGCGCCGTGTGGTTGTCGATGCGGTCCGGAAAGCAGAGGGCAAAGGCTGTCCTCCCGGCATCCTGGGGGTATGTATCGGAGGCGACCGTGGTTCTGGGTATGTTGAATCGAAACATCAGCTGCTTCGGCTTCTGGATGATACCAATCCGGACCCGGCACTGGACGCGCTGGAACAGCGGATTCTGTCTGATACGAATCAGCTCGGTATCGGCCCCCAGGGGCTTGGCGGTAAATCGACGATTTTGGCCGTAAAAATCGGTGCGCTGCATCGCGTTCCGGCTAGCTTTTTTGTGACCGTAACCTATATGTGCTGGGAGCACCGCCGGCGGTCCATGCGCATCGAGCCGGATGGCGCCTACAAAATTATTTTGTAAGAAATACCACTATCTGTAAAATCCAGTCACATAATGACTGGCCGGGCGAGATTCACAAATTTTCAATATTCATTAGAAACTATTCAATATTTTGGGGAGTCGATCATGAAAGACCTTACCATACCGATTTCTGAAGAAGATATTCTGTCACTTCATGCGGGTGATGCCGTTAATATCTCCGGTGTTGCAACCACTGGAAGGGATGCCGCCCATAAATATATGGTGGAAACGCTTATAGAGGGCCCAAGACCGCTTTCATCGGAAGATCGGAAAATGTACGAGGCGCTTCAATCGATTTTAAACGGTGGGGCGATCTACCACAGCGGGCCAATTGTCCGGAATGAAGGCGGCAAATGGAGCATCGTTTCATCCGGGCCCACTACAAGTATCCGGGACGAAATCTATCAGGACAAGGTCATCGAGTCCTTCGGTGTTCGCGTCGTGATCGGTAAAGGCGGGATGGGTCCCCGGACCCTGGCTGCCTGTGAAAAGTTTAAAGCGGTGTATCTGCACGGCATCGGAGGTGCCGGGGTGTACAATGCAGCGGCCATGGTCGAGGTGCTCGATGTTTTTAAAAGTGAAGAATTTGGCCTGCCCGAAGCGTTCTGGAAGATCCGGTTTAAGCAATTTACCGGCATCGTCACCATGGATGCCCATGGAAAAAGCCTTCACGAGGAACTGGGCAGTCGGTTCGACAGGCGGTTTGAATCGATCATATACGGGGATGATCTGCGGGAATAAGATCCGGATCCAGGTGCCTTGCCGACGGCGGGGCCGGGTTTCATCATATCGTTGAATGCCTAAAGTTAAAAGTGATCTAAAGTGCCTAAAGTTGCGGTACGCGCTATGGCGCGATCATTTTATATAATCGACAGCATTCCTTAACTTTAGTAATTTTGGAGGTTGATAATGCGTGAATACAATATTGCTGCAATACCCGGTGACGGTATCGGCAAGGAGGTCATCCCCGCCGGCATCGAGGTGTTAAAGACCCTTGAGGCCTGCGAAGGAACTTTTCAGATGCATTTCCAGACATTTCCCTGGGGGTGTGACTATTACCATGAGAAGGGCCGAATGATGTCCGAGGATGCACTGGAAATTTTAAGGAAATTTGACGCCATCTTTTTCGGTGCGGTGGGTCACCCGACCGTTCCGGATCATATCTCTCTTTGGGGTCTTCGACTCGGAATCTGTCAGGGGTTTGATCAATACGCCAATGTGCGTCCGGCTAAAATTTTGCCTGGCATCACCAGCCCCTTGAGGGATCGGGGTGCCGAGGATCTGGACTGGATAATTGTTCGCGAAAATTCCGAAGGAGAATATTCAGGTGTCGGCGGGCGGGCACACACCGGGCTTCCGGAAGAGGTGAGTATGGATGTGTCGGTGTTTACGCGAACCGGTGTGCACCGGATCATGCGGTTTGCTTTTGAGCTGGCCCGGAGTCGACCTAAAAAACAGTTGACCCTGGTTACCAAATCGAATGCACAACGACACGGCATGGTCATGTGGGATGAGATCTTTTATGAGCTTTCCGAGGAGTATCCCGACATTGCAACCGACCGGATACTGGTCGATGCCGCCACCACCCGGATGGTGCTTCGTCCCGACACCCTCGATGTCCTTGTGGCCACCAATCTGCATGCGGATATTCTATCCGATCTTGCCGCAGCTCTCTCGGGCAGCCTTGGCATCGGACCGACTTCAAATTTAAACCCCGAGAAGAAATACCCCTCTCTGTTCGAGCCGATTCACGGGTCAGCGTTCGATATTATGGGCAAAGGGATCGCAAATCCCATCGGAACCTTCTGGACCGCCGTCATGATGCTCGATCATCTCGGCGAGGAGACAGCCGGGGCAAACCTGATGAAGGCCATAGAGAAGGTTACCGCCGAAGGCAAAAACCTTCCAAAGGATCTGGGCGGCGATGCCGACACCGCACAGGTTACAGCGGCGGTCTGTGAAGCGTTGAAAGCTATTTATTAACCCGGTTATCTATAAAGCTCCAGTAAAGTCCTAACGGCTTTGAAGATAACCCGCTTAGCGGACGTGTGAAACTCGTACATAAGGGAGCGTAACATCAAACAGAGCCTCGAGATCAATAAAACATCGAGCAATATAAAATATTTATGGTATGTGTGCAACACCCTCATGCTGTTTGATGCAACGCTCCCTAATATACTCAGACAGTCACACATCCACGAATCGGATCACCTTCAAATCCTATTCCTGTATACAACTGGAGTTTTGTAGATAAGCGTATTTATTAATTCGAAAATCCAAAATCGACATTCGAAAATTGACCGAAATCCTCCTCATTCAGCCGCCGATTCATGATTTTTACCTTACCCAAAAACGGACGATCCCCTACGGGCTTGCATCCATTGCCGCCTCATTGATTCAGGAGGGATTCTCCGTCGATATTCTCGACGCCCTGGCCACATCCAAATCCCGGATTCTGGAATACCCGGATGAGATGGCTGACCTGAAAAAATTTTACGGCAGACCGGATATTTCCCCTTTTGGTCTTTTTCATCGGTTCAGACATTTTGGGTACAGCTTCCAGCATATCGGCCAAGCGGCCCGTCGTTCCGGCGCCTATCTGGTGGGTGTGTCTGCACTCTTTACCCCGTATATCGAAGAGGCCATTGAAACCGCACAGACGGTAAAGGCCTTTCATCCCCGCTGCAAGGTTGTCCTCGGGGGGCATCACCCCACCGTTTTTCCCGAGGCGGTTTTTAAAAGCGGTGCGGTGGATTTTGTTCTCCGCGGAGAAGGCGAGGCCTCAATGCCGCAGCTTGCAAAGGCGCTTAAAAAGGGATTGCCGATCCGATCCGTGCCCGGCATCGTATTCAGGGAAGACGACGGATCGTTCAGGATCGGTGAACCGGCCATTACCGAATGCCTCGATGAAAACCCGCTGCCGGCAGCCCATCTGATAAAACAGACCTTTTACAGAAGGAACGAAAGGGGGAGCATGGCGATTATGGCCGGTCGTGGATGCCCCATGACCTGCTCCTACTGTTCGGTGAGTGCCGCTTCCTGTTTTAAATACCGAAAACGGAGCGTATCCAGCGTGATCCGGGAAATCGCATCAGCAGTGGAGAAACATCAGATCGAGTTTATCGATTTTGAAGACGAGAATTTATCCCTGGACCGGGAGTGGTTTCTGAGGCTTTTGAAAGAATACTCAAACCGGTTTAAGGGAAAATCCATAGAACTGCGTGCCATGAACGGTCTGTTCCCTCCATCTATTGACGGAGAAGTGATCCAGGCCATGAAAGAGGCCGGCTTCAGGACCCTGAACCTGTCCCTGGGCTCCATATCCAAGACGCAGTTAAAACGGTTTCATCGGCCCGATGTCACCGGGGCATTTGACAAAGCCCTTTCATGGGCCGAACATATCGGTCTCAACGCCGTGGGCTATATTATCATCGGTGCACCCTATCAGTCCGCCGAGTCTTCCCTGCAGGATCTTCTTTTTCTTGCTCAACGCCGGGTGCTTGCCGGGGTTTCGGTGTTCTATCCATCACCGGGGAGCGCGGACTATGGTTTATGTGAAAAGGAAAACCTTCTTCCGGCTTCGTTTTCTTTGATGCGTTCAACCGCACTCCCCATCGACCACACCACCACACGGCTTGAATCGGTGACGCTTCTAAGGCTCGGAAGAGTGGTGAATTTTATGAAAGGCCTTCTCGACCGAGGGCTTGAGATTCCGTGCGCCGGCCTCCTGCCGAATAATTTCATGACGGATAAGGCGGACCGGATCGAAATCGGCATAAAACTGCTTGCCTCCTTTTTCCATGACGCCCGGTTAAGGGGCGTGACACCGGATGGTGACGTATACCAACATTTGATTCAAGGCGATCTTTGCGAAAAGTTTGTGGAAGGCGTCGGCAAAATCCGAATGCGGGGATGTCTGTAACCGAGACATCCGAAACCACAGGGTAAACGCATTTGGCCGAATTTGAGCAATGTTGCAATGTATCCGTAAAGGCAGACGGCGCATCCGCTTTTTCCATCGGGAAAAACTTGATCTCAAGGGGGCATAAAACAGTTTCCCGATTCCAAAATCGGACACCCCGTCTGCCACATCGTCATCCCGTCATGATGTGCCAAATGCGTTTGCCCTGACCGAAACCACATCCATTCTTGTTAAAATTCCGGCAGCTTGCTATTGTTATCAAGACATCCGTCCCGCAATTTTTACGAAGACAACAAAGTTGGGTTCCATGAAATAAAAATCATTAATCGTTACAGCGAACCTATCTGTCCAGATGGTAAAAGAATGAAGAACAATATACGGCTTTTATGTGGATTTTTAATAATATTTTTGTGGGGATATTTTTTCACAGCTGCGAATGCATTCGCCCAAAATAAAAATATCTTAATTGTTCATTCGTACCATCAGGAATACCCATGGACAAACTCAGAAAACAAGGGTTTCACCCAGACGATAGCCAATAGATTCTTATCCGGAAATGTCAATTTTTCCACAGAGTATCTTGATACAAAAAGAGTTGAATTTAACGAGGGATACCAAGATTTTTTTTATCGATACCTGAAACGAAAATATGCTCATTACTCCCCGGATGTGATTTTCTGCAGCGACGATGATGCCTTGAGTTTCCTCCTGAAATTCAAAGAAAGGTTGTTCGAACGCGTCCCGGTTGTTTTTTGTGGCGTAAACAATCTTGATGTCCAAAACAGTTTGGATCGGAAACAATATACCGGCGTTTTTGAAAAAAAAGAAATTATTCCGAATTTAGCCCTTCTAAAAAAAATAACACGTCACCCCGGTGAAATACTGTTTCTCGGGGATAACTCTTCCACACATCAAGCGATTAAGCATACGCTCATCGCCGATATTGCATCTCAACTACCAGATCAAAAATATGCAATTTTGGATAGTGACAATCTCTCCTATCTTACCAAAAAGCTGCAATTGCACAAAGAGGGCATTATCTTTCTAACAACGATTGGCGGGATTAAAGATGAACACGGTGTTGTTATACCGCTTAAGAATACGCTCAACTCCATAGTGAGCGCAGGTAACTTTACAATAATAAGCATGGAAGATGTCTATCTGGAGAAAGGGATTCTTGGTGGATACGTGACAAGCGGTTTTTCCCAGGGTAAAGAAGCTGCTAACCTTGCGGTTCAGATCTTCCAAGGCAATTCACCGGCATCAATCCCCTTGGTAGAGGAGAGTCCGAATCAGTATATGTTTAATTACCCCCAACTGGAAAAGATTGGGCTCGCTATTTCTCAGCTACCTGAAAATTCAGTTATTCTAAACAGACCGCTATCTTTTTACGATCTGTACAAATATAGAATTTGGTCAGCCATTGTTTTCTTAATTTCTCAAACGCTCGTTATTTTTGCTCTGATGCAAAATATTCACAAACGCAAAAGAGCTGAAGCCTCCCTGCAAAAAGCACGTAATGACCTGGAAAAAAGAGTAACCGAAAGGACTTTGGAGCTCACAGAAACCAATACAAACTTGAGCAATGAAGTAAAAGAACGTGAGCGGGTGGAGGAAAATCTTGAATCCCAAAATCGACTTATGAGCACGCTCCTCGACAACCTGCAAGTGGGTGTGTTTATGGTGGAGGTGCCTTCCGGCAAACCGCTTTTGGCCAATATGCACGCTAAGGATTTACTCGGTCGCGGGATTATGGGCGGTACGGATAAAACAACCCTCGCTGAGGTGTATCAAGCCTATAAACTTGGAACAGATGAACTGTATCCCCAAGACCAAATGCCGATTGTCCGGGGAATTTCCGGCGAAAAACACTCTATAGACGATATGTTTGTTGTTCATCCTGATGGCAAGCGGGTTTTCCTGGAAGTATATGGAAGTCCCGTAAAGGATGAAAAGGGCACTGTGATCGCCAGCCTGGTCAGCTTTTCAAATATCACCGGTCGAAAACAGGCAGAGGAGAAGAGACTCAGACTTGAGGAAGATCTTAGACAAGCCCAAAAAATGGAATCAATCGGAAACCTGGCCGGCGGCATTGCTCATGATTTTAACAATATATTGACATCCATATTAGGATATACCGAATTGTCGTTTGATGATGTTGAAAAGGGGACACCACTGGGAGACAATCTTCAGGAGGTGTATACGGCAGGCATGCGGGCAAGAGATTTGGTAAAACAGATATTGGCTTTTGCACGCCAGTCCGATCAGGAGAAAAAGCCCATCCAGTTGGACACAATTGCTGCTGAAGCGCTCAAACTTATCCGATCGACGAGTCCTGCAACGATTGAGATCAAGCAGAATATAAATAGCAATTCACTGATCATGGGTAATTCGACGCAGATCCACCAGATTTTTATGAACTTGTGCACCAATGCGGCCCAGGCCATGGAAGATACAGGGGGCATTTTGGAAGTTGGCTTGAAGGATTTCGAGCTCAAAAACAAACCCTCTCTCACCCAATTTGATTTGAAACCCGGCAGCTATCTGAAGGTAACCATATCGGATACCGGCCCCGGGATTGCGCCGGATATCATCGACTCTGTATTCGAGCCGTATTTTACCACCAAGGGAGTTGGTAAGGGCACAGGGATGGGGCTTGCGATGGTCCATGGCATCGTAGAAACTTATGGCGGCAAAATTACGGTAGATAGCGAATTGGGTAAGGGAACCGTTTTTTCGATCTATTTTCCCATAACCAAAAAGCGGGAAACATATCGACCCTACGATGAAGAGAAACTGCCTTCCGGGACCGAACGCATTCTGTTTGTCGACGATGAACTGCCGATCGCCAAAATGGGCAGTCAGATTTTGGAACGGTTGGGATATCAGATTACTGTTCGCACCAGCAGCGTTGAGGCATTGGAGCTGTTTCGCTCAAAACCAAACGATTTTGATCTGGTCATCACCGACATGACCATGCCCAATATGACCGGAGATGAATTGGCAAAGGAATTAATCGCATTGAGATCCGATATTCCGGTGATTGTATGTACTGGATACAGCAAAAAAATTACGAGTGAAACAGCCGCAAGGATCGGGATCCGGGCATTTGCCTACAAGCCGTTATTAAAGGCGGATTTGGCTCAAACCGTCCGTAAAGTACTGGATGAAGAGATGGGGTCAAAACTTGATTAGTGCTTTATATTTGGCATATTTTTCCTCATCCGATATCTGAAATACCCATGGCACGGCAATTGAGAATAGAGTATCTGGACGCGTTGTATCACGTACTTTCCCATGGTAACGGTGGCAGTGAGAAATCAAAAAGTTTAATACACAACCTATAGAATAATGCGAAATCAAATTATAAGATATCTGCAATGTCCGATTTGTAATAAATCAATTTTTAAAACAACGATTAATTCGGAAAACGAGAGGGAAATCAGAGAGGGGGAGTTGCGGTGTAAAAACTGCAGCTCAATATTCCGGGTTGAAAAAGGTGTGATTGATTTATTACCGCGTGCCGATTTGATAATACCTGAATTTTGCACTTAAAATTTAAAAGAGGGTAGATACCACCTGGGAACCCTTGCTATAGTGGTAATTGACACGATTACCCCATAATAGCAGGAGGTACCCAGATGGTAAAATTCAAGAAA
>Ga0233431_1000877_pt1 | contig 58789 bp, 47 predicted proteins | sample SI_118_April2016_FD_179867 | JGI IMG/M metagenome (GOLD analysis project Ga0233431, IMG submission 179867) | Seawater microbial communities from Saanich Inlet, British Columbia, Canada - SI_118_April2016_200_MG | ecosystem: Environmental > Aquatic > Marine > Inlet | place: Canada: British...
CAGCACCTCCAGTCACCCGGAAGCACTGGGCGCCTGCTACGGGGCTCTCTGGTGATTACCCCGACCGGACTTACACCGGTGAGTCAATGGCAGCTTACAAGGCACACGGCACCGACGTGTTAGCAGACGTTTCAGACTCACCCAATGATGAGCGAGTTGGGGGAAGATGCCGGGAGGCCTGCGTCGAACCGCCGATAACCAAACCCCTCAAAGGTCTCTGATTCGTACGCCCAGACGACCGTCTCCTCGTCTTCGTCGAAATGATCGAAGAACGTCCCCGGCGGTCGGATTCCTCGCTCAAGTGCGTGTGTGTACTCAGGCACATCGTCGGTGACGAATGACAATTCCTTGAGGCACCGCGGAAGACGCTCGTATAGAAGCACCCGTGTTACCCCTGCGGCCTTGCAGTAATACCACTGATTCATCACACTCTCTGGGCAATCGCCGCCCCCAAGTTGCGTGCCGTCCTTCTCAAGCGTGTACCCCCGAATCCGTTCCTCCAAGGGCTCCGGGTGCTCCTTCGGGAGCTCGACTTGCTCTCTCAGGCTTTCGTGTGCCTCACGTCCTCCCCACGCGAGAGAGAACGATCCACTCGTGTGCCGGTCATAGGGATTCCGTACGATCGTGAAGATCAGGTAATCTCTAGCCTCTTCGGGGACGAATAGTTGGTGGTGAGTCCCAAAAAACTCTCCCTCATAGTGAGCCCCGAGCCAGCGGCTCATCGACTTCGAACTGGTCCTGGGGATACCGATGTAGACATATCTGAGGGAATGAGAAATGACCATATATCGCCTCCACTGACAATGCTTGAATGTCTGCTAACGAATAAGATGGTATCCGACGTGGCGCTCAGCCAGAGCCAGAGGATATCCACCGCCATTCCCGCCATGTTTGATACCAATGTGTTGGACGATGCCGCGGCGCCGCACCGCCCCTATGTCAATTCAATCCTTCCTTCGCTTCCTACACCGAGACTTGGACTCGTCTTTTGGGGGGAGGAAAGGGGGGGTCTGATGGAAGGAATGAGGATTTTCTCCCAAGCTCAAATTCCTCTTCGCTTCTTCTGCCGTGACCCGCAAGAAAAGGACAAAGAAATCCCTCCCTCTTCAGATAGCCTACCTCCTTGGAGTAAACGATATGTGCCATTTTCACTTCACCTGCTCTTCATATAGCCCTCCTCTCCACCAGAGGGGGAGAGCGATGCCGACTCTCCAGAAACTCCCTAATCCTCTCCAGTGTATCCCCTTCCACCATGCAAGCGCGCGAACTTTCCCCTTCTCGCACCCCACTCTCTTCTCGCGACATCCCCTGACTATCCCGCAGCAGTCTCTTCATCTCTGAAATCGCCACCCGGCTTCCCTGACCGATCCCTTCGATCCATCCCTCGATACAGCCGTCCACATCCGCACCGGCAAAATCCACCAGTCCCAGGCTCCTCGCCTCCTCTGCTTCAATCACCTTTCCCGTAAAGCACAGTTCTCTCGCCTTCCCGACTCCAACCCGGCGCGGCAACCGATAGCTTCCTCCCCACCCCGGCACGAACCCCAGCTTCGCCTCCGGCTGCCCGAAACGGGCTCCTTCCCCTGCCGCAATCAGGTCACACGCCATGGCCAGTTCCAATCCTCCCCCAAGCGCAAAACCCTCCACCCTGGCAATGACCGGCACCCGCAAATCCTCCAGTTTGTTGAAGACATCGTGTCCTTTCTGCACCCAGGGAATGATGGTCTCTACGGCCAACCCTTCAAGGGCATTGACGTTTGCCCCGACTACGAAATATTTCTTTGAACTGCTGCGGACGACCACTGCCCGCAGTCCCTCGTTCCGGTCGGCGATCTCATCCAGCAAGCCGTCAAATTCGCCCAAAACCTCCAGGTCTAGGGTCGTCGGCTTGCCATCCACTTCGCAGGCAAACGTCAGATATCCAACGTCGCTCTCTTTGGAAAAAGAAACGTGTGTTTGCACCTTGCCACATCCTCATCTGGAAAGTGGTGGATCCTTCTGCAGTAAATCCCTCGTAGTTTGCGGACATTCCCCGTTTACTGAATATTGTCTTTCAGCCCCTTCACAGCCATCTCCCGCTCTTCCGCCTCAATCGCCTCTACAATACCTCGATGCTCCCCATAGCTCTCCATCAAACTCTGATGCCGCGAATACGGAAGCATCATATGGGTCACGATCGGCAGCCAGATTGCCAGTAGCCCTTCGTCCTCCACCTTCTCGACGATCGACCGATGGAAGGCCATGTCGTGCTCCACGACTGCCCCCATATTCCCCTTCTCGCAGGCATTCCTGAAATGCTCCAGATTTTCCTCCCAGAACAGGAGGTCATCTGGACCGATTCGCTCGAAGATCGTTTCCAACGCGAAACTCTCCACCTGGCGCCGTAGTTCGACCACCAGCGGCCGGATCGTTTCGTGGGGCCGTTCCCGCACCCAGACACCCCGGTTCTGCCGGGCCACCAGCAATCCCTCTTTTGTCAGCTGCAGCAAGGCATCGCGGATCGGCCCCCGACTGACCCCAAAGCGCTCGGCCAGCTTCTGTTCTCGCAGGACGTCCCCTTCCGCGAGTTGGCCGGAGAACACCTCCCGCCGCAGATGCGTGGCGATCTGCTCGCGGATGGTGTGGTGGACCAGCGTATTTTGCTTCATTCCCCCACCTTCCTTTTTCGAGCCGTCCTGTTCAGTGGACATTCCTCAATCTTTCGCTCGAGAAGAGGCAATCACCCCATCCTCCTCGAGTCCGGCGATCTGTTCCTCAGAGTATCCCAACTCCGCCAGGATCTCCGCACTGTGCTCTCCCAAGTCCGGCGGATTCTCTCGCACATCCCCCGGCGTTCCCCTCAGGCGGATCGGCGTACCCAAAACCTTCAATGTTCCCGCCCGAGGATGTTCCATTTCAATAACCATCTCATTCGCCTCGATCTGCGGATCCGAGGCAGCCTCTTCGTAGGTGAGAATCTCGGCGCATAGCACTCCCTTCGGTTCCAGCAGGCCGATCCACTCCTCGGTTTTCCTATCCAGAAAGCGTTCTGCCAGGATCTCGTTCAACTCATCTCTGTTGGCGATCCGATCATTCGCCGTGGCAAAACGCGGATCTTCCATCAGGTGATCCAGTTCCATCGCTTCGGCGATATCCTTGAGCGCATCAGGGGAAAAGACCGGTGAGATCTCGATGTATCCGTCAAGCGTTGCAAAGGAGACGCGAATAGCCTTTTCCGCCGCTCCGATATCCCCCTCTCGCTCGACCCGGTCACTATTCAACGGCCCCGCTCCGCTCCAGGCATTGGCGTGAAATGCGGCGCTGAACAGGTCGGTCGACACGAACTGCCCTCGGCCCGTCCGTTCCCGCGCCAGCAGGGCGATGAGTATCCCTTGCCCCAGCAGCAACCCGGCCGGATAGTCGGCCGATATCCCCGCCGGCATCGGCAGCCCGTCCGGCCCCAGCGGGGCGAATAACCCGGCGCTCGCCCGGGCCATCATGTCGTGCCCTCCCCTTCCCCGCTCGACGTACGGTCCCTCATCCCCCCAGCCGCTCGAATAGGCGTACACCAGCCTGGGGTTGAGCTTTTCCACCTCCTCGTATCCCAACCCCAACCTCTCCATCGCCCCCGGTCGGAAATTATGGACCAGCACGTCGGCAGTTTCGATCAACTCGAGCAGAATTTGCTTACCCCGTTCCTCCTTCAGGTTCAGGGCAAGACCTCGCTTGTTGCGGTTCAGATTGACGAACGGCATGCTGACATCGGCGATGAAAGGCCCCCAACGCCGGCTCCAATCCCCTCCATCGGGACGCTCCACCTTGATGACGTCCGCCCCGAAATCCGCCAGCAGTTGGGTGCATACCGGCCCCTGGAAGACGTGGCTGAAATCGACGATGCGGATGCCGTCGAGTGCTCCTTTTTCGCTGCCCAAAGTATGCCTCCTTTACTGAATCATATCATTCTTTTTTTGTAGATTGTTAACAATTTTTCAATATGCCTACACTCACCCCCAAGGTCAAGAAAATTCGACACGCACAACACGGCTCTCTGGATCGTGCTCAGCATTGCCCATGGAGTATCCGCCAAATGGGCCAGTGCCGATGCTGGAATCTGCAATAAAATTGCGATCCACCAGATCCAGGAACTCTTACCACCTCTTCGATGGCACTTTCCTTTAACTGACTCGATCGCCGATCTTCTATCTCTTTGTTAATGTTTTGGGGAGCGTCAGACTCAGCTATCCTCCGCCATCGCGTAACCTGTGACATCGAGGCGGTTCACCGCCCACAGTGCAAATAGGAAGGAGGCCAGCGTTTCCACCAGCAACACGACGAACGGCACCACGCTGAAGGCGACCCCATCAGCCGGGGACAGCGGTTGTTCGACGAAGCGGGGCATCTGATCCCCGTCGAGGGGTTCCTGCGACATGAATTCCGAATGGAACAGCAGATGGGGGGAGTCGCCATCCCCTGCGTCTCGCTCGCGCAAAAAGGAACGCAGGGTTTCGCGATACTCGAATGCCTGGTCCAGGAAGTGCTGCCGTTTGGGCAATCCTGTACCCAACAGAGCCTCCACCGCGTACTGGAAGGCATAGGCCGGCGATAACAGGTTCACGGTTCGGGCCACCTCGTAGCGCTCCACCTTGCGATCCAACCATACCTGCCCCAGGCGGTACCCTTCCTTCTCCGCATCTTCCATAAGGCGCGCATAGCGCCGCTCAACAGCGTAGTCATCGGCGCGGGCCGTTTCTGGACTGCGCGGTCCCCTCCCCTCGTTGTACAGCGACCACCGCACCTGGCTCATGTAGCTCCCCGCTTCCGAGCGCATCTCCTCCGGCACCTCCACGGTACGCACCGCTGCCAGGTAGGAACTCTGCGGCAGGATGATATTTACCACCGCCCAGGTGAGCGTCAGCAGCACTAGAGCCGAAACCGAACTGCGCATCAGCGCGGAAACTCCGAGGGACAGCAGCAGGAACAGCGATAGATAGATGCCGACGGCCGCACCGTAGAGCAGATACTTTCCCAGCAGCTCCACGGTCAATGCCAGATCTGCTCCGAAAGAGAGGATGACCAGGCTGATCAGGGAACCGAGGACAAAAGCCGTGCCCAGCACCGTCAACTGGGCGGAGAACTTGGCCAAAAGCACCTGGATGCGTGAGATCGGATAAGCCAATACCAGGCGCAGGGTGCCCCGCTCCGCCTCCCCGGCGATGCCGTCGTAGGCCAGGACGATACACAGAAAGGACAGAACCAGCCGCACGATCAACGTCCAATCCAAGCTCTCGAATCGGTCCATCCACACGTTGATGTCGCGAGCGTAGTAAAAACCCATGAACACCCCGGTCTCGGCCGTCATCCAGACCGAACCCCAGAACCAGTTGAAGCCCCCCTCGCTCATGAACTCCGTGCCCGTCGGCTCATTGGCCACGCGAAACCGAGTGCTCGCCCCGCTCGCCACCGTTTGGACCCGTTCGTAGCGCTGCTCGATATTGGCGCGCAGAAGCGCATCATCCTCGCGCATCTGTTCTATGCGCAGCGACGCAAGCACGCCGTTGAGCAAAAAGAACAGCAGCACGACAAACAGGCCGATCTGGACCCTGAAGGAGGCGAAATACTCGCGCAGTTGCTGCAGATAGATGACGCCCATATTCAGCTCAGCTGGTAGGTCTGGAAGCGGCGCACGGTGAGCAGCACCGCCAGGCCGAGGGTGAGTATCATGATCGTCAAACCGGACATCATGCGCTGCAAACTTTCCGGCAGTGTGCGCTGCCAACCCGGCCCCACTTCGGGTAAACCGGTCAAATCCAGGCGCCGACGGGGGTCATCCCGATCATCCTGCCAGCGGTCCTCAGCCCAGGCCAACCGCTCCTGCAAGAAGGGGGCATCTCCCGCCAGCATCTCCGGCGTCACCGATGCGGGGTCCTCGATCATCGGGGTCGTATCCGGCGGATCGTCGGTGTACCATCTGCGCCATCCCTCTGCGGCGAAACGGGCGCGCAGAAAATCGATGTAACTCTCCCGATAGCGAAAGCCGTAACGGGCGATCTGGAACCTGTCTTCGAGAGTGGACCGGGCCAGCCATTTGCCGAGAACGCGGTATCCGGTAACCGGCGACAGCACCGACCATTCATCCACGACGAACTGCTGCTCTGCCAGAGGGGATTGGTTTTGCCAGCGAATCTTCTCGACCCGATCCGCCATCTCCAGCATCTTGTCGAACTCGAAGGCCGCCCGAGCGTCCAGCCACTCGTATCCCTGCGGGTGGACGTAGCGCAGAATGCCGTCGCGTCGGAACCCCCTGTAGTAGGCCGGGGTTAACGGGGGATGCCCTTCCTCCCACTCGTCCATCGCCTCGTAGAAATGCTGCCACTCGGCGTTGCGACCTTCGATAAACTCCTGCCAGGGCGGCCAATCGAGCGTATGTCGAGCCACTGCGGGAAGAGCACTGGAATACCCCGATCCAAGGATGAGCCAGCCGAAAAGGCAAACGATCAGCGACGTCGATGCGTGTCTGGTGTAAACCGATACCAGCACGCTCAGGGCGAACATCTCCGCCAGAAAAAGGCAGGTGAGCAAGAATAGGAGAAATAGTCGCAACCAGTCATCGCCCGTCAGATGTACATCCGGATTGGCCTGCATCACCAACAGAGAGGCGACGAAGGCAATCGCCAACGGGCTCCACACAGAAAGAACCCCCCCCAGAAGCTTGGCGACTACGACCTGGCCGCGCGACACGGAATGAGACAGCAGCAACCTCAGAGTCCCCTGCTCGCGCTCTCCACAGATCGCGTCGAAACCGAGAGCGATGGCCAGAAAGCTGAGAACCAGGGAGACGACGCTGACGAAATCCACCTGCACCAGGGTGTTCATCAAATCATCGGCGCTCGAAGCCCCCACCTGATCTACCCCCAGGAAGTAATCCCTCAAGAATAAGCGGAACCGCTGTCCCGCTCCCTGCACGATTCCCCGGCACAGGATCTGCACTGGCTGCGGCGGAACGTACATATCGGGCTGCAGGGCCTCGAACACGCGGGCCTCGTCCATTCCCTGGTGCAACTCGTCCACCGCTTTCTCGTAAGCACGCATATTCAACGAGTAATCCAGACTGCCCATGATCGTCGTGAACAGACACAGCACTACAGTGAATACCAGCGCTACCACCAGTCGCAGGGTACGTAGATGAGCCAGTAGTTCCTTGCGGATGAGGATGGGAATTTGATTGGCCAACGACGAAACTCCAGCCGGATGCAGTCACGGTGAAGGAGTGGGGAACGAGGTTCGGAGATCCCGGTGGTAGCGGGGGGTGATGGGCTCGACCCGCCCATCTGTGGGACCGCCGATCTGTGAGAAGTTTTAAAAATATAGGGTTACAATGTCAAGGAATATTTCCCCCCCTGAGAGCGCCGTTGCTCACGCGCGGTGGCCCCGTCGGGCCTATCAACCGGCATAGGGATTTCCTTTATATTGCAGTCGTAGGCAATTTTAACTTATAAATATTATGTATAATATTCATTAACCCAAATTTCTCGTAAATATCTTATTTTTCAGTAAAATAGAGAAAAAAACAACCCTTCGGCTTCCAACATCCTATTCCAACTGCACCTCTGCCCGAACGACCCCGGCCCGCTCGTGGCGCGCGACAATTCCGACCCTTCCCCCTGCTGGCCCCTTCACCACCCACTCCACCTTCAGCCGATCCACCGTCGAATTTCCGGGATTGATACTGCTGGCCGCCTCGTACGCCCTCCCCTCGAGCTGGTCGCACATCGTCCGCACCTTCCCGCTCTCCAGGCTCGCCCCTTCCGGCAGATCTATCTCCACTACCACTCCGCGCGTCAGCTTCTTCTCCAGCCCCTTCTTGGTCACGTAGGTCGGTAGCCACCCCGTGTTCTCTACTACCAGACGAATCTGGTAAACGCCTTCTCCCAGAGCCTTGCAATTCGTCTCCCGCAGTTCCAGCTTCGGTGAGATGAGCAGGTGCCAGACCAGCCATTCCGGGAACGGTTCGATCTCCTTCTCAAGAAACTCGGGTGGTGGATTGGTGAAGGCGTAGAGCCGATTCCATCCCCCGAGCTCCAATTTCCCGAGTTGGGGATGGTCGTACTCGTACCAGTCGACAAACCCCTTCCCACCCAGTTTCTCGTCGCTCCATTTGAGCAGCTTCAAGTCGTCCTCCACCGGATGCTCCCGCCCCCAGTCGATGAACTTGTAGTCGGTGATTCCCGCCTGCCGCTGCGGGCTCCAGATCTCCACCGTCCAGCTGAATGCCCCCATGTGATCGTACATCCAATCGTCCCACCCCCCGGTGATTACCTCCTTGGGATGATAGCGGAAATCGTGGTATACGGAAACATTCGGATAGCCGCTCAACTCCGTCCCCTTCTCCCCGATTTTCTGGAAAGTCCACAGATCCTCGGCCGGGAAGTTCTCGTCGTCCTTGGTCGAATACGGCCGCAGGATCACTCCACTGTAGTTGTGAAAGCTGACCCCGCCGGTCAAATTCGGATGTCGGGCGATGAAATCGACCACCGCTCGCGCTTCCGGCTCGGAAACCGGGAACTCCCCCGCTCCCTGCTGCTCGTTCTCCTGGCGCCACTCAAACGGGAAATTCCGGTTCAAATCCAATCGTTCCTTGTGGGACTTCACCTTTATCGTCACCCCGTCGTAATTCTCCACCCGCCCCTCCGGGACCAGCCGAAAATACTCCCCCCCAGTCTCGATCGGATCGCGCCGAATCATCAACCTCGGTTCCTCCGGGTGTCTCTTCCACGGGCCGTTTTCATCCGCGATCCGCATTGTCAGAATCCGCCCATCCGCGTCTATATCCTCGGTCAGCAGCCCCTCTACCGGCTCCTCGTCGTATGGATATGGCCGCGTGCTCGAGCGGATGATCTTCGGGCTGTCGGCCAGCGCCCACTCAGCACCATCCGGGTTGATACGTGGGCAGACGTAGAAGACGCGCGTGTCCAGACAGCGGGTGATATCCGCATCCTTGCCGTACTTCGTCAGCAGGCTATGGAGGTGATAAAGGCACATCGTCGAGGTTGACAGCTCCGAAGCATGGATGTTACCATCCACCCACAGCGCCGGCTTTTCCAGATCGCTTCCCGACGCAAAATTCGTCACCGTCGCCACCCAGATATCCCGCCCCTCGTAACTCTTGCCGATGCTTCCCAGCTTAACCAATCCTGGATAGTCCGCCGCGAAGCCCTCCACAATACGCGTCAAATCGTCGTATCGATAGAATCGATCGAACGTCAGCTCTGCCATGAAACAACACCCTTTTTTTCGATCTTTTTTCTGTTTTGTTGAACTCAAAATCCTCCCAAACCACCTCCATCAACTGCCCATCCGGTTCTACAAATACAAACCCTCGCGGCGAGGAATGACTACCCCTTCATCCGCGCCAGCAATTCCCGGCGATACGCTTCGCTCCCCAGCTGATCGAGTTTTGCGCATTCCTCTGCCGACAGGAAGGCCGGCTCCCCCACCTGCAGCGCCGCGTGTTGAATAACCGCCTGCTCTTCCATAGCCAGCGTGCGGAAAAAAGCCTCTTTGACAGAAGTCCCCACAGTAATCGCCCCGTGGTTGCGCAGCACGATCCCGTAACAGTCCGGATCTGCGACCACGCTCTCCACCTCTGCAGCCAGATCCGGCGTAGTAACCGTTACGTAGGGGATGTGGGGAACATTGTTGCCCAGATAAACGTAGTAATCGGCAAACATCGGCTTGAGGTCGTGCCCCGCAGCCGTCAACGCCACCGTAATCGGCGGATGGGTATGGATCACCGACTCCACCTCCGGACGGTTCCGGTAGATCGCCAGATGCATGAGGACTTCAGAGGAAGGCCGTCTCTCCCCCCTGACGATCTCCCCCTTTTCTATCGATACCCCCGGGTAATCCTGCACCCGGGCGTCCGCAAAGGAAAATCCACTGGGAGAGATCCACATGATATCCCCCTCCCTGGCACTCACGTTTCCCCCTGCGCCGCGCACCAGGCCGTTGTCTACCAGGGCTTTTGCCGTGTCGATAAGTTCATCGAGAATAACACTCATCTCCTACCTGCTTTCTCTCTGTCGAATGTCTCGTAAATCTGTTTTCCCACTTCTCCCAAATTTTCGATGAATCTCCTCACCAGAGAATCGAGGCTTACTGCATCCCCGCCTTCAAAACGAAAGGTGAGTTCCGGAGCGGTTACCGACTGCCGCACCAGCGCCCAACCATCCGGGAACTCAACTCTCACTCCATCCACCGAACTCTGGGGATAGTTGCCGAACTGTTCGCGAATTAAGGCGATGATCTCCTCCTGTTCTCCCGCTGCAAATTCCAGACGTAGATCCGGAGTGGTGAAGATCGGCGGACAGGAGCGACGCATTTCGGCCAAACTTTTACCCCGCTCCTCCAGATAGCGCAGCACCCGACAGACGGTGAACAGCCCGTCGTCTCCCCCTTCCAGTTCACCGTAGAAGTAATGGCCGCTGACCTCCGCCCCGAAGAGCCCTTTCCCTTCGATCATGCTGGTGCGGATAAAAGCATGGCCGCTGCGCTGCGCCTGTGCATCCCCTCCCAGTTCCCGGACGGCCTGAGGAATCCGGTCCGAACACTTTAAATCGTAAACGAATGTTCCCCCTCGCCATTCCTCGCCAAAACTCTGCACCAGGATCCACGCCGTTTCTTCCGCAGTGAGCACCCGACCTTCCCCGTCTACAAAAGCCACCCTATCTCCGTCCCCGTCAAAGGCAATCCCCAGATCCGCTTCTCGATGGACCATCTCCTCTACCAGTCTCCTCAGGTGCTCCGGTCGAGAGGAATCCGGATTTCGTTCGCGGAAGAGTCCGTCCTCCCGATCGTGGATTGCGATGCACTCCGCCCCCGAAAAAACCGTTTCGAGATATTTCCCGGCTCGCCCCGACCAGCAGCCGGTACCCGGATCGACGATGATCTTCCCCTTACCTTGTCCACCTGCCCACCGTTCCCATAACCACTCCCGATAGGCGGGAGAAATATCCATCTTTTCCCGAATCCCGCCGCCTCGCTCCTTCCCCATTTCCCCCGAATCGACTCCTTTGCGGAGCGACTGGACCTCTTCCTCATTGGGAGGAAGATCTCCCACCATCCACTTCAAACCGTTGATATCCGGGGGGTTGTGGGAAGCGGTTACCATGGCGCAACCGGGCGCTTGTAAATGCCGTCTGGCGAAGTACACCATCGGCGTCGGCAACGTGCCCAGATCGACAGCGCGCAGTCCGACCGAAATCAACCCCTCGATAAACGCTTCCCGGAATGCGGGACTCGTCAACCGCACATCTCCCCCCACCGGGAAAATCGACCCTCCTTCCAGGCGACTACCCAGGATACGCCCCCAGCTTCTGTACAGCTCGGGACTGAGTTGGGTGACCGGGCCGCGGATGTCGCAAGCTTTGTAAATGCTCATCCCCAACCCCGTCGCTCGATCTCCTCCTGGGAACGACTGTAGAGCTCTGCGTAGCCGTCCCTCCTGTTCCCGTCCGGCACAAATGTTCGCTCGATGCGCACCATATTCTCGACCGCCGTCCACACATCTCCGCAGACCGTCCCCGCCGCTGCCAGCACCGCACTGCCGAACGCCGACTCCGGCACGGCCGGTCGATGGACCGTCCGACCCGTGACGTCCGCCCGGCACTGCATCCAGACATCGCTGCGACTCCCCCCTCCCGTGCTGTACACCTCCCCTCCCGATGTTCCCGCCACCTTATCGATCACCTCATACGCCATCCTCTCCACCAGGGCCGTTCCCTGCAAATAGGCGGCGTATCTCTCAATATCATCCCAAAGCTCTGGAATACAGAATCCCTCCGCTTCCTCGGCCAGAAACGGGAATCGCTCTCCGCGCCGTGCCAGGGGGTAGGCGACACAGGCACTGGGAAACCGTTCCCGTGCCGCCGCATCCATCTTTCCAAGATCAGCCCCCGGAAACTCCGCCTCGATCCACTCCCCTCCCGTATTACTCGCCGCTCCGGGCAACCAGAGTCCCCCGGGGAGTTTGTGGGAGTAGATCAATCCCTTCGGGTGCCGCCCCAGTTTTTCGCTGATCCCTTTGAACACCAGGGTCGTTCCCAGCGTGGTATTGTAATCCCCCGGTCGCCGCACGCCCGATGCCACACAGGCCGCAGTGCCGTCGGTTGCCCCGGCCACTACCGGGAGTCCCTCCGGCAGCCAGGTCTGCTCAGCCGCCACTCCGCAGACCTGGCCGATCTGCATCCCCGGAGCCACTACTCGCGGCAACCGCTCGCGCACCCCGGGTAAATTTCCTATCCAATCCGGCCACTCTTCCTCGACCAGGTCGTACCCGGTTTTCAACGCGTTGCTGTAGTCCGACAGACCGAATTCCCCACACAGGCGACCTTCGATAAAATCCCCCTGGTGCAGGCAGCAAACTGTTTTCTCAAAACTCTCCGATTCATTCCTCCGCACCCAGTCGATCTTCGCCAGCGCAAAGGAAGCGGCAAAGCGGTAGCCCAATTTTTCGCAGAAGCCGGCAGCCAGGTCGTTCAACCCATCCGCCTCCTCCCCGGATCTGGCATCGTTGTACATAATCCCCGGTCGCAGCGGCTCCCCGATTCTGTCCAGGAAAACAACCGTGCCCGAAGTTCCGTCCACGGCCAATCCCTTCAGATTATCCTTCGGAATCCCCCCCGACGCCAGTTTACCCATCAGTTCCCGCACCCCCCGGCAAGTAGCTTCCCACCAGAATAGAGGCGACTGTTCATGGATTCCTCCCTCGTCGACGACTGTCGCCCCTTCGAGGGATACCGTGCTGCTGGCGACCACCTCTCCAGAGACATCAACTGCCATCGAGCGAACGCCCCCGGTTCCCAGATCTACTCCGATCAGCAGGTCTCCGACCCCGCATTTCTCCTTTGCCATCCTACCCTCTCCCACTGCGCAGCGGATTTCCCGCGGAAAATGGCGCTCCGGAGACATTCTTCATCTTCAGCCACGAAACATAGGGTGTCCCCCCCTCCCCGGCACTGGCAAAATCACATAACCTGACCTTCTTCCCCCCTTCTCCCTTGAACTCCATCTCCACCACCGTCGGCAGCCAGCCCTTCCCCTCGACCAGCCTTCCCTTCAACCCCTTCGCATCGAGGGTCGGTATTTCCTTTGGATCTATCTCGTTCAACCGCCGGTCGTAGGTCAGCAGGACCGGTCCCCGATAGATCGAAGCCCGGTCCTGGCACTCCTTCTCCCCTTTCCAGTAGTGGAACGACATATCGAGATCCAGTTCCACCCGGTCTCCCCGTTTCCATTTCCGCTCGATGGCCAGGTAGGTCCCCGCCTTGACTCCTTTCACCCGCTCCCCGTTAATCGCTACTCGAGTTCGGGCAGACCAGTACGGAATGCGCAGCTTGAGGGCAAACTCAGCCGCTTTCGATGGCTTCACCTCAATACCGATCTTCCCCTTCCGGGGATACTCCGTCTCCTGCGTCACCTCCACTTCAACCCCCCTCCCCAGACGCCCCTTCATCTTCGCAGGACCATACCAGTTGAGCGCCAGTCCTTCACCATCCCGCATCAGCGCCCAGTCGCTCACCATCCCCAGGCCGCGCACCCCGTTGACGCTGCAGCAGTTCAGCTCCGAACTCCCCTCCCGGGCCTGGAACACGATGTCGTGGGCACTCGCCTTGCGCACCCCGTCCATAGGCGTGTTGTAGGTCACCCAGCGCCCGCTGTGGGAGATCAACCCGAGTCCCGAATTCAGCGTCGACAGCTCGAGTTCGTCCGCCACCACCGAATTCCCCGTCAGCCGCAGCATCTCTACTCCCGTCGCCATCCAGGCAATCGTGCAGCAAGTCTCGATCGCCCCCTGATGATACGGATTCCCCTGCGCCTTTTCCCCGGATGAGAAACCACCGTTGTTGTGTCGGTCCAGCTTGACGATGCTCCACCAGATCTGCTCGAAGGCGGTTCGATAATCCTCCCGACCGGTGAGCCAGTAGAGTTCCACCAACCCCATGATCGGGTGCAAACTCTCCCAGCGGGGTTTCGGCCCTTCGAAGAACTCCCCTCCCGCCAGCGCCGTGCGCAAATAATCTCCCGCCAGTGGTCCTTCCTCCCCTTGCACCTCGAATTCTTCGACGATCTGCAGCGCCATATCCAGGTAGCGTTTCTCTCCGACCTTCCTGTAGAGCAGGCACAGAGAATGAATAACCGCCAGGTTCATCTCCGTGCTGCCGGTGTCGACCAGTCTGCGCTTCTTCTTGCCCAGGAATTTCAGGCAAAACAAATCCCCGATCCGCGCCGCGCATTCCAGTGCCTTCTTGTCCCGACTCTCGTCGTGCCAGAGAAGCAGCCCCAGCATGGCGTGGTAGTGCCCCCAGGCATCCCAGGTCCCCCCCTGCTGTCCCATGACGTTCGGCGCCTCCCCCGTCAGCCGATTTCGCTTTGGCCACGGTCCCAGATACCCGTCCTCGGCCTGTAGTTCGGTCAATTCTTTCACAAATTCCCGAATGTAGTTCCGCAGTTTGGGATCCCCCGTCAGCCGCAGCACCTGCACCGCGCTGGTCAGGTATTTCCCAGCAAACTCCCCTGCCCACGGCACCATATTTCGCCGAGGAAGGCGGTCCCGATCGCGAAAAATCTCCAGCATTGCCGGGTTTCCCGCCGGCGCCACCAGCAGCCATTGTTCGGTCACCGCGCGGAGATAGTCGTTCATATAACCGCCGAATTCGTAGTCCATCCGGGAAATTCTGCTGCACTGGGACTTCATAGCTCGCTCCTTTTTTTCCTGCAATTTATCTCAATCGATCTTTGCCATCAACTCCACTCGCACCCCCGACTTTCACTCTCCAGGAGTGGGCAGCATCGCTGCCCCTACCGCACCGGCCATCTTACCGAATACCGAGGTTTGGATATTCACTACCTCGTAATAATACGCGTGCTTTTTCAGCACCTCTTGCATCGGTTCCTCGAACAAATCCAGTCCCCCGACCAGAGACCCACCGAGCACAACTACTTCCGGGTCGATTATGTTCACCTCGTAAGTCAGGGCGTACCCGAACACCTCCCCGAATTCCCGCCATACCGCAACCGCATTGCCATCCCCTTCTCTCGCCCTCCGAGCCACCTCTGCCGCATCGACCTCATCCCCCGAGAGTTCTCGGTAGCGATGGGATACTCTCGGTCCGGAAACCACATCTTCCACCTGCCGACCATCCTTAAAAGGAGAGTAGCAGATCTCTCCCCCAAACCCGTGGGCTCCCCTATAAATTCCCCCGTTTATTATCAGCCCGGTGCCTATCCCGGTCCCCAGAGTTATCCCCAGGCAGATCCCGGTTCCCTTTCCCGCCCCCGCGCACCACTCTCCGTACACAAAGCAGTTCGCGTCATTCTCCAGGGCGATGGCTCTGCCTAGCCCCCTTTCCAATTCCCGACGGATATCGACCCCTTCCATAGTCGGAAGATTAGCGCAGGGCACCATTCCCCCCTTCTCATCCAGGGTAGTGGGAAATCCCACACCGATGCCGGCGACTTCCTCCCCCGCCGTTCCCTGCAACTCCTCGACCAGGGATATCAGGCTCCCGAGAATCTCCCCCGGAATTCTGTCCCGCTCCGTTGCCACTTCCACCGGCCCCGCGATCATCCGTCCCTCAGCATCCACCAGGATACCTGCGATCTTCGTCCCTCCCAGATCGATGCCGATTCTGTAACCGTTCATCTCATTCCCTCCGCGTCACCTTGGCAATGCGCTCGAAGACCCCTGCTTCCCGCCCTCTTCGATGCGCCACTTCGTAGAGCAAGAGTTCCACTGGAACGCACGCATTCAACGGAAAGAGATCCTCTCCGAACTCCGGCAGTTCCAGCACTCGCACTCTTTCCGACAGGCCATCCAGCTTCCCGTCGGTCAACAGGAGCACCCGTCCACCCCCTTCTGCCACTTCGCAGGCCATATCTTTAACCAGTGCCCAGGTCTTCCCCTTCGGTGCGAAGAAGAGTCCGGCAAATTCCTCCCCCACCAGCTCAAGCGGTCCGTGGCGAAAAGTCCCCCCCGACAGTGCACTGGTCGGTAACCCCGCCCCCTCGTTGAACGTCAGCGCCCCCTGATGGGCCGCCGCCAGGGTGGGCCCCCGCGCGATAAAATAGAGGAACTGCACCCCATCGAGAAAATCCGCCGCAGCCTCTATCTCCCTCCGGCGTCCGTCAATCGCTTCTTCCATCCCATCCGCCAGGCGCTCCAGACGCTCCATCTCCTGCCCCATCTCTCCACCATTCAACACCGTCCCGAGCAGATGCAGAATCGCCAACGTGTTTGTGTAGGTCTTGGTCGAAATCGCCTCCTCCTCCCCGGCGCACATCGGCAGGACTACGTCTCCACACCTTCCGAGACAGCTCTCCATCTCATTCGTCACCGTTACCAGACGAGAGCCTCCCTGCACCTTCTCCACGATCCGCCGAGTCTCAGCGCTCTCTCCGGACTGCGAAACCGCCACCACCACCGTCTCCCCGGTAATCTCTCCCAGGGAGTAGTGCAGCAACTCACTGGCATCCCGCACTTCAGCGAGCCACCCGGCTTCCACCAGTTCCCCCCGGACTGGCATCGGGGCAAAAAACGAACTGCCCATGCCCGTAAAAAGCAACGGGCCTTTCTTCTCGTCGCACAGCTTTTTCGTCGCTTGCAGCCGCCCCTCGCCCTCGCCACGATAAAATGCCAGAGCCTCCCGCAACGCCTCCGGTTGCTGTTGGATTTCTTCCAGAAACCGACTCACGCATCCCCTCCCGTTTCAACGATGTCCGCAGCGCACCATTCCACGTATCCCTTCTCGACCAGGAACTCGAAAAATTCGACGATCTCCGCCAGGTCGATCCTCCGGCCCGACTCCAGATGGGCGCATTGGCATATTTCCAGAACGCTGCGTTTCCCATCCGCCCAGATCAGCACGTCGTTGTGCGGTGCACACCAGGAAGGAGCCCAGCGGAACGGCCCTTCTTCCCGGAGCAGCAGCGGTTCCAGCGTGAGGGGACCGACTACGCTCCTCTTCGGCACCAACCCCTCCGCCTTCTTCTCGACTTCCCCGGGCACTGGCTCTACCTGTTTCTGTAGCTCACCTACCCGCTCCACCGCCGTCTCCGCTAAATCGAAAAGAGCGTCGACCACTGCTCGCCCCAACCCTTCCTGCAATCTTTTCACCTTACTCACCGCTTTCTCGTCCCGGCCGAAGCGGAGCGCCGAAGCGACAGCTGTGTTGTGTCGCTCCGCCAGAAACGGCAACCGTTTTTTTCCCCTGGCCAAAGCCTCATCCGCATCTCCCTCCAGCGCCTCGCGAATGAAGCTCTCTCCTTCTCGAGCGATCATCCTCCGCCCTCTCGACGCCGCTTCCTCGGCCAGCCAGCCGGCCGTTTCCGGACCGGCGTCCGCCAGGAGGTAGAGATACGTAGCCAGAACCAACCCGGTTTGATCCAGCGTCTTCGCGGAAACCTTATCGGGCGTATCCAGCGAGCTGTGATAAAACCGATCCGGTATGCCGATGATCGACACCGACGGTACCCCGATCGTCGGATCGGCGACAAAACTATCGCAGATCGAATACCCCTGCTCGCGCCATCTGAAGAGCGGATCCCTGGAAGCCACCAGCTCTTCAAAGAGCCGCACGGCCAGCGCGTCCACGCACGAAGGGGCCGCCCCTGGCGTCAAATGCAAACTGAACGAAGTCCCGCATAGCTCCACATCCTCCCCCACCATATCCGGGTTGATCGCCGCTGCCGTGCGCCCCATCACATCCGGGTTCTCAACGACGTAGCCCATCAGCCCACAGCACTCGAAACCGAGCAGTATGCGCATACTCCGCTTGGGACGGGGCAATACACCCCTATCGATCAGAATTTTCAAACTCCTGAACACCTCCAGACCCGCTCCCGCCCCCGAGGCGTTGTCGTTCGCCCCCTGCTCGTAGATGTGCCCCAGCAGCAGCACTTCCTCATCCCCTTCGGTCCCGGGAATAATTCCCGTCACATTGTCCAGCGTGCCATCGTAAAGCTGGGTGTCCACCTTTGCACACACCTTCACCACCCCATCTTTTCTCAGCTGCTCTCTGAGATATTCCGCTTCGCGGAAGGAGAGGGAGAAACCGAACAACCCCTCCTCGTTCCTGGGGGCAAAGGTGTAGTTGTCCCACCCCCGCAAATCCGGGAATTCCAGCTTCCCCCGATCGCACACGACTCCAGCGATCCCCCGGGCGGCCAGCGTTTTGCGCTCCTCCTTGTCCACCGATCCGGTGAAGATGATCTTGCCCCCGAAATTTTCCGGAATGTGCGCCACGTCGTCGACCCAAATCAATTCCGTCTCGATCCCCTCCGGCGGAGTCTGCCCGCTGTACATGTAGAGAGAAGCCGGCACATCCGGATATCGCGCCAGAACATGATCGGTCTCTGCAATGCGCAGTTCCGCGCTCCGCGCATCCCATGACCGGGGCACCAGCCAGTCCCCATAGGGCGTCCGGCCATCCGCCCGGCACGGCAGGACTTCGACTCCTTCCAAACCCGAAGCCCGCATCTGGCCGGCACAGTACTCAGCCGTTTCCCGATATCGGTCGAATGACGAAAAGCGGTCCGTGCGATGGATCTCAATAACGTGATTTTTGGCGCGGTCTCCCGACAGCTCCCGCGCCACGGCCGCGGCGATCGATCTGAACATAAATTGGGTTCTCTCTTCCCTTATCGGAGTTTGTAATTCCCCTTGCCGTTCAGGTTAATTGCTTTACGCCTGTTCCTCCACGCCGGTTCGGGCTATCGGTGTAAAGCGATGCCTCTGAATCTCAGTGTATCACTCTTCCACAAAGGCACTGATATTGAGGTATTCGATGTCGTCCTCGGTGTCGTTGATGACTCCGTGTTTCGTCCCCGGCGGCAGATGCACCGAATCTCCAGCGGTGACCGGATATTCCACATCATCGATCCGCATCTTCCCCTTTCCCGAAATGAAGTAGTATATCTGCTCCTTGTTCTCGTGGGCGTGGTAGTCGGTAGTGACCCTTCCCTGCACTACGTGGCGGGTGAAATTCGCCAGAGAAAGCAGACACTCCTGCTCCGGAGAATCCTCTTTTTCTGGATCTTTCCTGGTGAAAAGGGGCCATATGACCTTGGTCTCGTGCCCGATATAGGGAATCTGATCCCGCCAGTTGCGAATGACCATGTAAACCTCCTGAGTAAAATATGACTCCTGCTCTGAAATTTGCGCTATCGACACATCGCGAAACCAGCATCGGTTCGGGGATTGCAACAACGTACATATCCGGCTATTGCCCGATCATTCCTCCCCGGCCGCCTCTTCCGCACTCTGCGGGTTCCCGCTGAAATCCCCTCCGATCCAGCGATATGCCCGCGGATATAAACTCAGCGACCGGTCTTCCAGCGGCAACCTCACTGGAGCGTTGCCTCGCAAGGCCGAAACCCTGGCCGCGATAGCGACCTCCAGCGCCTGCCTCAAATCGTGACCCGATACCCACAACTCGCTCCCCGTCTCCAGGGCGGCCAGAAAGGAGCGGATAGCCCCGGTCAGGTAGCTGTATTCGCTCCACTCGTAGGGGGCGTAACCCGGATCGATACCTATGCGGTTTCCTTCCTCGTCGAATCCCCGAAAGATCTCCGGCGGCCCCCAGTCCCAGCTGACCAGAGAATCCGCGCTCCAGACCTCCACCCCTCGGCGCGGCGTCGGCGCGCCGTAAACCGGACACACCAGTCCCGAGCTCAAGGTGAATTGGCCGTTGATGATTAAACCCGAATCGTCCTCCTGCCCGAGCGCCTCCTCCGGCGTTCCCCATGCGATTACCTCCTCCACCTCAGCATCGGCCAACAGGCGCAGGACCGAGATATGCTGACACCCCCCTCCCACTATCTCTCCACCCCAGCCGTGGACACTCGCGCCGATGATCTCCCCGAACTCCCCCGAGCGAATTCGGCCGCCCGCCTCCTGCACCTCGTGCATCGCCCGCTGCAGATTTCCCCCACCAAAGACGATCCCCCGACTCGCACACGCCTCCACCATCGCGTCGGCGTCGGCCAGCACTCCCCCGACCGGCTTATCCACTGTTATCCCTTTAACTCCCGCCTCTGCGCAGGCGATCACCGCCTCTTTCATGTATTTCACCGGCGTCACCACGGAGGCGACATCGGGAATCACCTCCGCGAGCATCTCCCCCACGCTCCCGAACAGCGCCGAAACGCCGAAACGCTCCCCTACGACCCCCCGTCGCTCCGCATTGGTTTCGATGATGGCGACGATCTCCGTATCGGGGTAGGTCGCATAGGCATCCGCATATATCTGCCCCATCCGGCCGCAACCGATGATAGCCACCCGATGCTTTTTCTCACCCATAATTCACCTTCCCTCATTTTGGATCTGGACCGGTACTCCAGGAATTTCCGAACTCAAACCCGCATCTCCCCGTCTATCTCTCCAGCACTATCCCATCCCTCTCGATCCGCGCCAACATAGACCGGTACTCCTCCGTGCCGTCGTCGTCCCAATACTCCGTCGATATCGGCGCATCGTAACTCATCGGAATCAACCGCCGCATGTCCGGACGCACCATGAAGATCGAATCGTCCGGGTCGGCGATATTGTACATCCGCGTCCCGTTCTTAAACTGCGACTTGACGATCCATCTCTCCTGGCAGGGAAGCTCCAACTTCTCCAATCGTTCCAGCTCATCGCGGTCCAGCGAGATTCCCAATCCCGGACTCTCCGGCACCCGCAGGAAACCATTCACCGGCTCCAAGCGTTCCCGCGCCACGTCGCTCTTCCAGATCTCCGTATCTCCGAAGAAATGGAAGGTCGCCGATGGAAAAGCCGCCATCATGTGGGTCGTCATCGCCCGGGTGATGTTCCCTCCCACGTTCTGCAGCATAAAGGGACTGTTATTGGCCGCGAACAGTCCCGCCCTGCGCATCGCATCGCCGATCTTCGAATGCCCCAACATGTACGCATCCGCTGGCCGCTCGAACACCTCGTAGGTCGCTCCCATCGGAAAATGGTGCAACACAATCGGCAGACGCGAGCGCTTCCTCAGTTCGATATATCCCTGAATATCCTCCCCCGGCAGCGGATCTTCGAAACAGCCGGCGATCGGGTACTGCGCCAGTTTCTCCAGCAGCTCGGCCATGTGGTCGTCGGTTCCGTGCATGGTGAAATCGTAGTGCACGCGGAACCCCTCCGGAGCCACCTCCTGCATCGCCTCGGTCTGGTCGATGACGTTCTCAAAAGGGGACAGATGGTATTTCAACCAGGTGTATCCCCGGGCTGAATACTTCTCGACGGCTTCCGCCATCCGCCGGGGATGCGTAGACACCGTCCAGCTCCCCACCGGCACCCAGGAGCGGTACTTCTGTCCGAAGAGCTTGTACACCGGCACTCCAGCCGCTTTCCCCATCAGATCGTACATCGCCGTTCCCAATCCCAGGGACGTTTCATCGCCAACCCAATCGAACGGATTACTGCCGATGTAGCGATCGATCACCTCCTGCAGCTCCGCTCCCCCTCCCTCACCCAGACCCACCAGCCCGTCGTCCGTATGGGCGACATACACAGTGCGCTTGTTCGGCCCGTAGAAGTGGTTGAGCTGATACGCGATCCAGTCCTCGTATTCCAGGGTAATCTCGTGGATTTCAATTTCGACGACCTTCATAACACCATCCTTTCGAGATTCTCATCTCCTAACCAGTTCCGTCTATTCCAGCGAAATCGACAGCTCACACCAATCCCGGTGGTCCATCATAGCCGATGCTCTTCCATCCGGCCACATCCCCTCCGGAAAACCGATACGGATGCGGATACAACCTCAGCGAGCGATCTTCCAGCGGCAGTGCAATGCGCCGATGCCCGTCCTGCGCCGACTGTTTGATGGCGATGGCTATTTCCAGGGACTGGCGGAAATCGTGGCCGCTGCTGGCCGGCTCCTCCCCTGTATCGAACGCCTTCAGTAATCGCTCGATAGTGCGTTCGAAAAAACGAGGATGGCTCTGGTGTTCTTCGTCGAAAAATGGGGGGAAAACCGGAGTCGAACTCGCCCCTCGCCCCTGGATCAGCACCGGCCGGGGATTGGTCAGCCACACCTGCCCGTTCTCCCCCTCGACGGAAACAAAGCAGGGCACCCTCTCTTCGGGTCGCGGTGGAAGAATCTCGCAGACAATCCCTCCCGATAACCCCAGACGGCCGTAGGCCGGGCAGTCGGCTTCGATTTCCGGCCTTCCGGGCGGAGCCTCGTACCCCGGCTCCGACGGCAAGATCCACCCCTCGACCCACTCCACTTCCATACCCGTGAGAATGCGCATTGCCGCCAGTTGCACACAGCCTCCTCCCGACATCTCGGTCGGCAGTCCTCCCGGAATGGCGGCAGCGGTGAGTCGCCCGATATTTCCGGCGCGCACCCATTCTACTGCCTCGGGCATGAAGGCAGTCGCCCAGGCCGCCTGTGCGCATCCAAACAGCGTGCCTCGCTCCCGGCAAATGTCCACCATGGCATCCGCCTCTGCCAGTTCCGCCGAAATAGGTTTTTCGCACGAAACGACCCTTACCCCGGCCTCGGCGCAGGCGACCACCGTCGGATAGTTCTGGCTCACCGGGACCACGGCGGAGACGATATCGGGGACATCCCTCGCCAGCAACTCTTCCACCGTGTCGAAGACCATGCCTATTCCGTACTGATCGGCAAATTCCTGTCGTCGGTCCTTTGCCCGGTCGACCAGAGCGACGATCTCGCAGTCGGGATTCCCATCATAGGCGCGCAGATAGTAACGACCCCAGGTTCCCGCACCTCCCACTATGGCGACTCTATACTTTTTTCCGGACATTACCAGGTTCCTTTCGCACCTTATTTTTTTTAGAGGGTAACCCACCCATTCGAACGGATCTCCCTCTTCTCAGCTTCTAACTGCGTAGAGTCGATTTTCGGCCGTCAGGCTCAGCAGTTGCGAATAGTGGTGAATCTGACACCCTTCCCCTTCGGTCCCCACCATCGTCGGCGCTTCGATGACAAAATCGGCAAAATCCGGTGCATTGAATACCAGGAAAGCCAGCCGGATTCCATCCACCTGCCGCTCGTGCCGTTCGCTCAAATCGGGCAGCGCCACCGGCCCCGTGTCCACCTGGTAAAGATCCTTTTCCCGATGAGTGTTCATCGTCTTGACCGGACATTCGATGATCGCCCGCAGTCCGATTTCCCCATTCCAGATCTCCGTCTGGGAGACGATCGGGGCAAAGTCGTAGGTCGCCTGACGGACCTCTTCATTGGTGGCGAGTTCCTCCACTTCACGCCCCTCTACCAGGTAGTAGTCCTGCCCCTCCCACATCTCCTCGGTCGGCACAATACTTTTGTATCCCGGATCGAAATTCGCCTTACGCCGAAAGACGACGCCGAATTCCGGCCCAAAGATCGGCAGGAAATCGTAGTTGTCCTCTACCAAAAGATTCTTTTCGGCAAAGGTGTGTTCGCTCTTGCACGCCCCCGTCTGAATGTAATCCTCAAATTTTCCCGTCTTCTCATCGATGATGCGCGTTCTGGATTCCACCCAGAACCTCACCTCATTCAACGGTGCCCTGCCGATCAAAAATGACTGTCCGTAGTCGAGTGGTATCATCTTCTCCTCCCTTATCACTGCGGATAAACTCCCGAGTTTATTTATGGGCTTTTGGGAAACGCCCCCTGGTCACGCAAACTCAATACGATTTTCTGAGAACCCTGTATCGCGCCTCATCATTCCCTCTCATCTTCCGGCACTTCCGAACGGTCCTGCGGATCATACCCGATCACTTTGCGTCCGTGCTCAAGATCGTAGAGCAGCCAGTCGCTGTCCGAAACCCCGAACACCACCTCGAATTTCACCCCCGGATGGGTTATCGCCTTTTCGAAGAGCCTGACGCAGTCGCCGTGACTCAGCTGGTGCGGATCCTCCGGCTGGTCCCGGTCGAGCTTGTAGTTGCCGATGCGCACCGCCACCACCTCCATGTCGAACCGCGCCGCGTACATGTATCCCATGCTCTCCCCGAAGACCTTGCTGATCGAATAGTAGCTCTCCGGCTTGGGCGGCATATCAACCGTCCGCTGGATCGTGCGCGGATAGAACGATCTGGGCAGCAACCCCGCGCGGCTGGCGTAGGCGACCCGACGCACCCCGTTTTTCAGGGCCGCCTCGAAGATGTTGTACGTGCCGACCATGCTCTTCAAGGAATCTTCCCAGGGATCCCCTCCCGCCACGTTGGCCAGGTGGATGACCGCATCCATCTCGCGAGTGGCCTTCAGGACTGTATCGAAGTCCGCCACATCCCCTATAATACCATCCTCCAAATCGGGCATTTCCACACAGTCCAGGCCGCGCAGTTCGTGCTGTTCCCTCATTCCCTTTGCCAAGGTAGAACCGATATTCCCGGCAGCGCCTGTAATCAATACCCGCATCGAAGCCTCTCTTTTCTTTTTTGCCTAGTGGTTGACAGACAGATCATCGAGTCACCTGCAAGGGGCTGGCCGGTGGAACCCCGGCAGACGATCTTGCTCCTCTGAAGATGGGGGTAATATAGCGAGATGACCGGCGTCGAAATAGGGTAAATTTACCGCTCTCCATCCCCTGAAGAATTTTTTCCTATAGACCCATCCCTCTCCAATTCGTATATATTCCGGGCAGTTCCCTGCCAGCGCTTTCCAATTGACCATAGAGGGAGTGACGCGATGAAACCACGTGAGATTGTTTTAGAGCAAATCCGCCACCGAGAGACCACCCCCATCCCCTATACGCTGACATTCGAAGAGGAGGTGGGCGAACGGCTCGATCGACATTTCGGCGACGAAACCTGGCGAGGGGAACTGGTCAGCTACATGGTCCAGTGCGGCGGCGTGGTTCGCCTCCTCGACGAGCAACTCGACGACGCCCATCGTCGCGATGCCTTCGGCACGGTTTGGCGCACGGATCAGTTACCTCAAGCTGTTGTAGAACCGGGACTTAAAACCCCTTCTTTTGAGGGTTACGCCTTCCCATCCGCCGACTCTTTTGCGGATCCCGAAGTGAAAGCAGCCACCGAGAAGCGGGTCGAAGAGTCATCCGATTCCTTTACCATCATCTCACCGACCTTCTGCCTGTGGCAGAGCTGGTACGTGCGTGGATTCGAGACTACCCTGATAGATTGCATTACCGAAGAGGACTTTTACGCCGAACTGCTCGACCGGTTCACCGATCTGAGTCTGGCGATGATAGAAGAGTGCGCCGACATTCCCGCCGACGCGATCATGATGGGGGACGATTGGGGAGATCAGCGGGGGATCCTGATCGGCCCCGAGCGGTGGAGAAAATTTTTCAAACCGCGCTATGCTCGGATCTTCGAAGCCATTCACGATCAGGGCAAGCTGACGATCATGCACTGCTGCGGCAGCGCCGCCGACATTATGCCCGATGCTATCGAGATCGGCCTGGACGTTATAGAAAGCGTCCAGCCGGAAGCCGGCGGCATGAACCCGTACGGACTGAAGGAGGCGTGGGGCGATGGGATCACCTTCTGGGGAGGCCTGGGAAGCCAGTCCACGATTCCCTTCGGCACTCCAGATGGAATCCGGGGAGAAATTCGCCGCCTGCGCAGCGAGATGAGCAGAGGGGGCGGCTACATCCTGGCCCCGGCCAAACCGCTCCGCCCGGAGACCCCGACCGAAAACGCGGTCGCCGTGGTCGAAGAGTTCCTATCGGGTTCGGTTTCGAGATAAATTACGGGGCCCCCTTCTGAATGCCCCGTTTTTCGAGCTGGCGAAGGCCCTTTTCCAGGATATCCTCCATTCCCTTTGCCAGGGAGGCAGGTTGCCTGTATTCGTGGTAACTGACCGCCTCGTACCCTCCTTCGTCCAGCATCCGGGAGATGGGCAGGTAGAGTTGGGCACCGTTGGTATATCCGAGGGGAAAGGTAACGCCTTCCCCATAAAAGGCCTCGATGAGTGTGCCCAGTTCCGCCACCGCCTCCCCCTCGAGGCCGACCAGACGCACCCCCTTCCCAATCTGGATTCCCTGAACAGTAATCGGAACCGTCTCCGGCAACTCGTATCCTCGATCCAACCAGGCGAGCTTCTCCTCCGCCCACAGACGTACCGTGCTGTCGGTCTCCGGATCCGCCAGCAGCTTTTCAAAACCCCCTCGGCCGATACTCTTCTCCAACGGCCATTGCGTCTCAACCGCGTGCCCCTCCAGATCCCCTCCGACCTCGATCAAGCCCCCAGCGAGCAGGTCGATCACCTCGTTCGCGACCATCGTTCCAGATGCATCCACATCTCCCCAGGTTCCTCTCCGCCAGCTCTCTCCCCCATCGATGACGCTCGGTTTGGCATCCCCTCCCGCCCCCTGGAGAAAGAGCGCGCAGGAATGTCCCAAATGGGTGTCCAGACGCTCCATCGCCACCCCCGGAAATTCCGCAGAGATCTCAAAACCGCTGATCGTCGAGGGATGACAGGAAACGGAGAAAAGGAGACAGATCGGCTCCCCGCTGAGATTCCGCAGCAGACAAACCGGAAGCGTGTCGCACACCGCCCCTTCCGGATTGGGTCGCAGATTCCGGTCCACCGTTCCGTCGGGGAATTTAAAACGCCGACTCATCGGTAGCTTCGATTGCGTTGCCCCCGCCCATACCTCCGCATCCACGGCCGAGTCCCGCGCCTGACACCCGGCATCGACTATCGCCGTCTCCAGCACCTGCAGATAAAACGGGTCCGAGGGCGGATCGTAGAGCCACGTCCCGACTTTGGGCCCCGTGTGAGTGTGAGAGGTATTGAGTAGAATCCGACCAGGGGCAATATCCATCCTGCGACCAATCGCCCCCTTGTAGCGATCCGCTTCGTCGCGGCTGAAGAAGAGGAGATCGAATCCCATTATCAGGACCTCTCTCCCCTCCTGTTCCAGGTAGAGAGCCCGAACGTAGATATCGTCGTGTATCCCCTCGCATCCCCGCTCCCGGTCCCGGCTGCCGAACCCGGTCATCCGGGTCCCGATCGGCGGGTTGATGTTGATTCTGGCGAATCCCGCTTTCATAACTCTCCTCTTTTCGGTCGCTATTTTTTCATGGGACAACTCAGGGTTTTCAGAACAGGTCCTCGGCTGGTGGAACCAACCGCCTGCTCGTATCCCTCCGCATGACCTGTATATTTTTTGAGTGATGCCAGTCCCCCGGCACCTTCAGTAGAGTCAGCAGAAGCGAATCAGCTGCCAACCAAAGGGTCCGAACCGGCAGAGTACCCTTCCCCCGGAAAGCGGCAGCGGACAGCCGTCCACAGCGCTCACGGCCCTGGCACCCTCCAGTTGAAAGCGACGCAAATCCACCTCCAGCCATACCTCCCTTTCCCGCCCCCGCATGCTGGCCAGCACGACGAGAAGGCCGTTGTCCGGATGGTTGTAGAAACTGGCGTATACCCCTCCAGGGCCCGCCCTCACTCCGCTGTTCTCCGTCCAGTAGGGATACCAGGCTGCCCCCTTGCGGTCGAAATCGTCCATGACCTTCCAGATGGCCGCCATCGGCTTTAGTTGTTCCACCGTCATCGGTTTGACCGGCACGTCGTGGAGCAGCGCGATTCCGCACGCCTCCTCGTAGGTGTACGCACCCCCGGCCAGGAGGAACTCCGTAGCCACGCCCCACTGGCGACCGACGAACTCGGTACGGAAGAAATCCATGGGCAAGAGCTGGGCAACATCAGAATCCCCCCCTACTCCCTGGAACTGCTCCCCATCCCAGGCGGTGGTTGCCCATCCCAGCGTGGGCATAGTCATGAATCCGGAGTTGTGCACGAACACCTGTCCATTGGGTCGCCGGGTTTTTACCGCGCGATGGATCCGGCGCATGGCCGTGCGCACCCCGAAGATCGGATAGCTCGGAGCGATCATCCCTCTGGCATGGAGGGAGCCACAATCGTGTTCCGTATTGCTGCAGGCAAATACCGCCTCGGTGCCGTCCAGATACACTCCATCGACTCCAAACCGGTCCAGAGTTTCTGCCATCCCGTGCACCAACAGATCCTGCCACGGGCTGTTCAAGCAGACTCGCCATGCCGCCTGCGCCGGCTGTGGATCGTACAGGAAGATCGGATATCCCCCTTTGGGCATGATGATGCTGTCCTTGCCAAACTCTTTCCACTCGGGAGCCAGGTCTGATGCCAGGAAGCCGAAATAGAGCAGGACCTTCAGCCCCCGGGCGTGACAACGCTCGACGATCCCCTGCAATGCCTCCATGTGGGGCGTGGAGACGTATCCTTCGGCATCCGCCCAGTGCTCGAATAGAGTAACCGAACGGACCCCGCTCTTCACCAGCCTGTCGAGGAGTTCATCGGCAACCTGCAGACGGCCCCCACTCCCCTCCACATTCTGCTGGATGCAGAACATGCGATAGTCCCAGGCGTCTTCCAGAACCGGCTTTATCGGCGTCGCCTGAAAGCCGAAGCTGTAGGACAACATCCCCCCATGCTCTCCCTTTGCAGCCTGCCTGCGGATATCCCCCACCCGTGTCCCCTCCAGCGCGCGCTGGTCGGCGGGGACGAGTTCTACAGGCCGACTCACGAGCCGCAGGCGCAGCACCACATCTCCATCCTCCCGGGCGATCTGCACCGGCTTCTTCCTCCCCCCCACGATCCAGCTCTCATCCTTGTCCGTGAACCACGAGAATCCCACCTCCTCGTCCCCCAACCAGACGTAATACTTGAAATCCAGTCTATGCCCTTTCCGGTCCAGTTGACCAGCATTCCGTCCCTTCCCCTCCTCCTTGGGCATGTAGTAGAAGTAGCGCCCCACCTCCTCCGGCAGGCGGAATTCCACCTCTAACTCTTCCAACCGCAGAGGGCGTCTCGCACCCAGTTGCCAGTCCACGCGTACCATGCCGTCGAAGTCAACCTCCGTGCGCGCAGTCAGCCCGAGCCCTGCAGCAGAGGAGATCTGCGAGACAAAGGCCACCTGATCCGGGAAAGTCGATAGAGAGAACACCCTCCCCCGCTTCCAGGAAACTTCCTCTCCATCCACCCGGGCTTTCACTCGCGCCGGCTCCAGCAACAGGGATCTCCCCTGAGATTGGGCCCCGTGCAGGAGACCACTCGCGCCGAAAGCGTATTCCCTCCCCCAGCAGGCGACCTGCAACCCTCCCCGGGTACGCCGACATTCCAGCGGCGACCAGGGCGCGGGAACCTCCAGATCGACGGCTTCCCACGAACCGAACCACTCCGGCTCCTCCCCGGCCGTCTCCATAAGGATATCCGCAGCAAACCGGTGGCCGTGGCGGTCGACCAGATCGGCGGCGATGGTGTACGCGCTGAAAGGGGCTTCAGGAATGGTAAAAACGACCTCGGGCAGGGCCTCGCGACCGACGTCGCAGATCTCCCTCTTTTCCACGATGCGGGAGTCGCGCGTGTGGACCAGAAAAAGGTCGATCGTCCCACCCCAGAGGAGGTGGCGCTCGCCGAGGGGCTGGGGCCGTACATAGATGGCTTCCTCGCCGTAGCGGACGTAAACTTCCAGCGTCAATCTGCGCGGAACCCGCGGCTGTTTCGACATCTCTACTACTCCCTTCTATCCTCCCCGAGGATCGACCCTCTCCGTCTCCAGTCCCTCCGGACGCACGAAATCTCGATACCGCGTCAGGATCTCCACCCCGTTCACGCTCCGGATGAAACCGGCCTTCGGGTCCAACTTCTCGACTACTACTTCCAACCGGTTGTTCCCCTGCTTCAAATCCCCTATCTCCAATCGGTAGCGAAACCAGTGGGTCGACATCCCGAGCGGGGCCTGAATTTGCATCCCCCCGGCCAGGGCCACCTGCATGGTCAGCGCCCTTTCGTCAGAAATCTCCGCCTCCTCCCGGGCGAGCGTTCTCCCGTTGAAGCGGATCTCGATCTCGTCTTCAATGCAGAAGAAGGAGAACCGGATGGTGAGAACCGGCCGACGCATCTCCCCATCCTGCCGGGCGTTATCCACGTCGTCGGCGACCCAGATGTCGATGGCCGCCGTCTTCCCTTCTTCGAGCACAGTGGGCAACAGGCGCTCCGGAGTCGTCGTCTGCCCATCCGGCTCTCCCTCACGCGGCTGGAGCACGTACCGCTTGTCCCGCCGGGCCTGGACCTCGGGGAAGGCCAACTCTCGCAGAATCTGGTATTCCCTTTCCGCCAGAGGCCAGGGCAGGTACCCGTGGTACATGCCGGCGTATCCCTGCCATTGAAGGGTTTGCCCCAATGCCCGGTACATCTCGATGCTGGGCAAGCCGACTCGCTCATCGTACACCCGCCTGGGTGGGCGATAGTACGCCGCTCCTCCAGCGGCGTTGGCCATCTCGGGCAACCAGCCCGCCTGCACCCCGGTTTCGGTGAGTATATTTCCATCCTGGCCGACTACCCAGTCGAGGCTTCCCTCTCCGAACCACGCATCCACATCGAGCCCGATGGCCAGGTTGTCCTCCCTTTTCACGTGGACCCGGGCCATGATCGGGATCTCCCTCTCCTGCTTCTGCCCGATCTCCTCGGCCAGTTCCCGCACCCGGGCGACGAATCGATTCATCAGGGGAATGTTTTTTTTGACCTCGGTTTTCTTGAAATAGAAACTGTCGAATGTGAAATCCAGCTCTATCCCGTCCGCCCGATACTCCTCCAGAACCTCCCTGAGCACGGCCAGCTTGTCCTGCTGCACCTCCTCGCAGGCGAAGTCGTAGCAAAACTGCGCCCTCCCCTCATCGCCTATGCAAACCTCTTCACCTCTCTCCCACTTCAACCGACCACAGCGCTCACTTCTCGGCGGGCTGCTGTCCTGCAGCTTCAGGCTCGGGAATACCGGAATTCCCAGCTCCCGCCCCCGTCCGATCACCTCCCGCAGCTGGTCTGTGCCCAGTTCCCTCGCCGACTCCACCATGCGCATAATCCGCCAGTCGATGTAGCTCTCCCACACCTCCTTCATCTGCCCCACGACCCGTCCGACTTTGCTTTCGTGGAAATACACGTCGGCGTACCCCAAACCCAGCACCAGCAGATCCACTCCGGTTCCCACCACCTCGTCCACCGGCCACTGGAGCATGTGAATGCTGGCCGGTGGTTCGATCCTCTTGGCGTGGAAGTGATGGCCGTCGTTGTAGTAGATCAGTCGCAGTTTTTTCACGGTACATACCTCCTGTAATTCCATTTTGCCTTCGGATGTCCGAATGTCAGGTGATCCACCTCAGAAAAATCCCGCCCCCATCCGGACACCTATTGCGCAATCCGGTATGAAGCGCCTACTCGAACGCCCACATCGTCAACGCCGTCCTGGAGAACAGCCACTCTTTGTCTTCGTCGGTGAAGAAATCCACGTGCGTGCGAAACAGTTCCAGCGCCGGAAGATAGCCCACCCCTTTCAAAACCCCCGGAAAGTTCGTGCCCCACATCAACCGCTGAGGGCCAAAGGCGTCGTAAAGGCGGCGGAACGTGGGAAAAGTGTCTTCGTGAGGGAACTCCATCTTCGACTTGTGCCCCTGCGGCGTCAGCTTCACATACACGTTCGGATACTTCGCCAGATTCAGCACATTGCTCAGCAGGGGATACGGCGGTTCTTCGTCGGTCGGCGCTCCTCCAATGTGATCCAGCATCACCTTGACTCCTGGGAAGCGGGCGATGATCGGCTCGACCGCCGGCAGCAGAGCCGCCGGGCCGAAGACGACGAAACAGGTCTCCAATTCTTCCGCCTTCTCCCAGATCCTGTCCTGATCCGGAGCCGCCCACTCCGCCGGATCATCCGGTCGGGCCAGGTGGATGCGCAGCCCGCTGAATCCGTCCTCCTCGACCAGATGCTGGAGTTGGTCCGGCGCGTCGGGCGCATGCCGGTCCACCAGCCCGATGGCGGCGAATTTCCCCGGAAATCGCTTGAGACAGTCCGCCACGTATCGATTGTCGCACAGATAGTGGATCGGTTGCACGATGACCGCCCTATCCACTCCAGCTTGTTCCATGGTTTCGTTGAGCAATTCGACCGGTGCCCCTTCGGCTGCCTTCCGTCCCTCTGCAAAGGGATAGCGCTCGAAATCGTCGCTCCAGACGTGCAGATGCGTGTCGATGATCATCCCATCTCCTCCGTGCTTTTTCTCGCGATTCTGCTTTTTCAAATCTCTCTACGGCTTCTTGAACCCCAGCACTTGCTCCATGTACTTCTCCCGCCCGAAGATCGGCTTCTTGTTTTCCATTCTTGCCGGATGCGGAATGAGGCGCAGACTGCGGTCCTGCAGGGGCAGCGCCACCGGCGCATGCCCCCGCCGGTGCGACTCCCGCAGACCGATGGCAATCTCCAGCACCCTGCGGCCGTTGTCCCCGCTGCCGAATGGGTCGGTATCGTTCTCCAGGGCATCCACCATCACCTGCACGGTCGCCACGTTGCGGTCTCCGGGCCACCGCCAACCATCTTCGTCGAAATCCGTATGGCGCCGCCCGTAGAAATTCGTCTCGGGCAGGACCCCTTCTATCTTTTCCAGCTTCTCCCACGTGGGAATCTCCTCCTCCCCCCGCAGCTTGCTGATCTTTACAAACAGTCCGTCGCTGCGGAAAACCCCTTCGGTGCAAGCCACTTCGAACCCCCTGCCCCTGGCGTCCCCCTCCCTGTGGATGAAAGCCTCGACTCCATTGACGAAACGCACGTATCCGGCCACTCCCTGGTCGTGGTCGCTGAACGGATCGTCCGCCACCCAGCCGATCACCCAGGCCACCTCTCCCCCTCCTGCGAACATCCGCATCAGGCTGAATATCTGACAGCCCCCTCCCGACATCTCCGTGCCGCTCCCCCCTCTGAAATTGATGCTGCGCACCTCCCCCAATTCCCCCGACTCGATGATCTCCAGCCCCTTCCGAAAGGCCGGCAGATTGCAGTCCAGATCCCCCGCCCCGAACCTGACTCCCCGATTCCGACACGCAGCCACCGTGCGATCCGCTTCCTCAAGGGACGCGGCCAGCGGCTTCTCGCACAGGATCCCCTTGACCCCACCCTCGGCGCAACCGATGATCACCTCCGGATTCGGACGCACCGGCAGAATCGGCGCGGCGATGTCGATCTGCTCCTTTTCCAGCATCTCCCGATAATCGACGTACCCCAGCACTCCGAAACGCTCGCAGAAAAGCTCGCGGTTCTCCGGATCGGTGTCCGCCAGAGCCACCACTTCGGTCAAAGGATTCAGCATATAAGCGCGCGCGTGCTGTGTTCCTTTCCGTCCTCCCCCGATTACGCCTACTCGATATTTCGCCATTGCGATCCTCTCCTGTTATTCGTAAGACCCCGCGATCACCTCCCGCAGATGCTTGACCGCCAACCGCACGCACTCCCGGCTGTCACAGCCATTCCGGTCTCCCAGTTCGAAGACCAACCCGATAGTGCCGTTGAAACCTTCCCCCTGCAAAATTCCCAGAATCCGCTCGTAATCGATCCACTCCTCTCGTCCCCTGTCGATCTTGTAAATCTTGGCCCGCACATAGGTCGCAAACGGAGCCGTCCGCTCCAGATAGTCCCTGTAGAGATCCACTTTCGGATCGAACTCCCCACGCGGGTCCGACCCGATCGCCCCCAGCCACTGGCCCGTGTCCATGATGAAGCTGAAGTTCTCCCGATCCGTCTCCCGCAGGATGCGCAGCACCTGGTCCGCGGTCATGGCGAAACTGCCGTTGTCGTGGTTTTGCAGGCCGACACACACCCCCTTCTCCGCCGCGTAATCGGACAGCTCCTGGTAACTGGCGATCATCGGTCCCCACAGCGCCTCCTGTTCCTCCACCGTCTCCGGCCATTTGTGTCGGGCGAATGCCCGCAGCACCTGGGCTCCGAGAAACGCCGTGGTATCGACGTCTTCCCTTCCCTGCGCCATCCGCTTCTCGGCCTCTTCGGGTGGTCCCACGAAACTCCCTCCACCCGTGTACCCAATCGACAGTCCGTATTTCAAGCACAGTGTCACGACACGGCGCAGATAGTCCGGATCCCTGGACATCCCCGAAAGATGCAGGTCCACCGCATCCAGCTTCAGTTCGTGGGCGAATCCGATTACCTCGTCAATTGTCGTATCGGCGGTCTCCCGCGCCATCATTCCCAGCTTTATCATATCAATCCCCTTTACGTGGATTGGTTCCAATTCGACTCATCGGACATTGCATCTACGGCCAAGCTCTATAGTCCCGACCCCAACCCAGGCGGAATCTCTTCCGGCAACCAATGCACTCCCTGGTTGGGTTCGAACAACCCTCTCAACCTGGGCAACCATTCAACGTTGGCCCCCGGCGTGAACTGCGGGGAGTTCAGCTCCACCCCGTTTATCATCGGCACGTGCGCCGCGAACAGCGCCCCGTGAATCAGCGCATACCCCGGATTCGTCAAATCCTGTAACGCCAGCAACAATCCCCGTTCCCTTGCCCACGCCGCCGCCACCAGAGCGAAACTGTGTCCCTTGCATGTTTTGAGCGCCAGACCGCCCCAACCCTGGTCCGCCGCCTCTTCAAGCAGTTCGAGACTGGTCAGACCTTCGTCGAGCAACACCGGCTTCAACGCCGTCACCTCGCTCCAATCGAACTTGTGGATCGATATATCTCTACCCGTCGGCTGTTCCAGATAAGCCAACGCGGCGAACGCCTCTGCATCCTCCACCTGTAAACGCTCGAGGAATTCCAGCACGCTGTCCGCGTCGGCATTCCCCTCATTGCTGTCCACCGTCAAACGGGGCTTCTCCACTCCCCCCTCCCTGAGCGCTCGGAACACCTCCACCGTCCGCTCTGCATCCTCCGCGCTATCCCGCCCCATGATCTTGAGCTTGAAGCAGCGGTATCCACGCCGGCGCACCTGTGCAACCACCTCGTCCAGTGAATCCCCTTTGCCGACGATCCACCAGGCATCCAGCTCCCGAACCGGCTTATGTATCGACCTCCTGATAGCACCACACGCATTCCCATCAGCAAAAAAACGATCCACGCTCGGGAATTCCTCCTCTCTTTCGTAAAATGAGAAGGCCGAGACTCCAAGAACCGATCCCGTCGCATCGTGGATCGCCGCATCGAACGGACTGGCGCACATCGCCTGCGCCAGGATCGAAGGCATCTCAGACATCTCTTCTCCCAGACAAACCGCTTCGTGCAGTCGCATGCCCAATTCCAGCGGATGGGCCGCCTCCCCTCCACTCCATTCCTTCATATTTTCCGCGATCTCCCGACACAGATTCCGCAAGGCTTCATCCCGCTCTTCGTGCGTAAGGTTCGGATCCGGCCAGGCCCACAGATCGCTCAGGTAGATCGCCCCCCGTCCTATCCCCTCTCGTCCATCCACCCGCACCCGCACCTCGACGCGCGCCTCGGTCGTCTCCGCTACGGTCCCGGTACTTAGAACCAGCGGAGCGACCAGTTCACGGTCGATAAACGAAACCTCTGCCCCCAAAACCTGCGTTTTCATCCTGAGTATCCCAACCTTGAAGGGGAGTTTGGGCTATTTCTGAGGTAGTATAATGGATCGGAATGTACCTGGAAAGGAATGTTTGTATCCGCTCCATCCCATTCTTGCCTTTCCGGCCTCTTGACAGTAAACGTCACTTCCCACATTCTCTTCCCCCAACGGTTCCCCAACTATCCATTTTACCGCCCCCCTTCCTGGATCGATCACCCCTTATTTGAGGAGCTTCTAATGCAGTGGCGAAAAACCGCCTTCTTCGAACCACTTTCCGACGCAGATCTCGATGCCATTACAACCCAAATTTTGGGCAGTGGAGTTCAACTGATTGAGTGTCGGCTGATTGAAGGGGGCCTCTTCAACACTTCCTACTTCATCGAAACCCGCAATCCAGCTCAGAAGATCGTAGTCCGCGTCGCCCCTGCACGAATGGATCTGCTGGTTGAATTCGAGAAGACGATGATGGCAGCCGAACCGGGAATCTACGACCAGATGCGCGCTGCAGGGGTGCCGGTTCCCAAGGTCGTTTTTCTGGACACCTCGCGGAAAATCATCTCGCGAGACTATATCGCCATGGAGTTCATCGAAGCAAAGACCATGAACACCGTGGAGATCCCCGCAAAGGACAGGCCCCCTCTCGGTCGGCAACTGGGTGCCTACACTCGAAAAATCCATTCAGTGCGAGGAGACCGCTTCGGCTGGCCCACCGCCGATGGTGGAATTCGTGGAGGAAATAGCTGGGAGGAGGTTTTCGGCAGCTTCGTCGATGAACTGTGCCGCCGAAGTCGCGATTACAATGTGCTGCCCGTAGAGGATATTGATACAATCGAACGCCTGTGGCGTGCCCAATCGAGCATTTTCCGCGAATGCACCGATCCCAGGCTGGTTCACAACGACCTTTGGGAACCCAACCTTCTCGTGCGTCCCTGTGGATCCGGCTGGGAAATCGCCGCCGTAATCGACGGAGACCGCGCCATGTTCGCCGACCCAGAATACGAATTTGTTCTCTGGGATCAGGACCCGGATTTCATGGCTGGATACGGCTCGGATCTGGATCCCTCGGAAAATGCCGTCCAACGCCGCAAATGGTACGCCCTGGGGCTTTCCCTGATAAATGCCTACGTCTGGGAGGTGGAATACGAAGACAGAGAAGAAGCCGACAGATCGATCAAACGCGTAGCCGAATCGATACGGAATCTATAGACCGACTTTGTTCTGTTTGCCTATCCCTTTGAAGTGCGGCCCGAAACCGACCTCAATCCCCTTTTTCTAACTCCATGGGTTCACCCAGGGTCCGATACTCGACCCTCACCCCCTGACCGACCTGTCGATTAGCCCAATCCAGAACCAGCTTTTGCGACCCAGTACTCGCAATAAGATCTTCAACCGGAAAATCCAGGCGGACGGTATCCTCCGGATCCAAGCCGTATAGCATAGCCTCTCCCCCACCGTTGAACTTCAATATCCCCTGGGCGGGTACCGGTTTCTTGCACAGAAGCACCCGCTCTTTCCCCACGGTCAACGTCAATCCCTCAATCGGCTTCTCTCCGACGTTTTGCAGGATGAACCCCAGAGGCTGTCGTTCATGTGGATTGTCGAATGTTATCGTCCGCTTCCCGGCGTGGAGTTTTGCCTTTACTGAATGGACGCGAAACAATTGCCATCGACCTTCACCGACTCGTTCCAGATGAAACTCATTCTCTACATCTTGTAACTCCGGTTTTAGTTCCTCTGGAAATACCCCGGTCATCCGCGCGGTTTCCCATTCCCGAATCGCCCCCAGGATCGCCTGCAAATCGTGCTGTCTACCTCTGTCCTGGATATCATTCCCCGGCAAAATCTGGTCTCCGGCGAACTGGACGCTGGTCGCCAATGAGAACCCCGCATCAAACCCAGCAGCACGGGCAAGCAGCCATTCGGTGTCTTCGATACTGGTATCGTCGCGCAATGCAAACCATCCCAGCATGCGCGGCATCAGATTTCGGCTGTAGTAATTCTGATTCTTCAGCCGATAGAGCGTCTGACTTTCGCGGAACCCCGCGTACCACGGTTCCCCCCAGTTCATGCGTGTATAAATGTGCCAGGAAAAATGCCCGGGATTGCTGGCATCGTTGATGACCCGTCCCCGAAGCTCCGGTGCGAGCTTTTCATACCACGCCAGCGTGAACAGCGTTCTTCCGTACTGCCCCATCCCCGTAGACCAGTTCCCCTCCAGACCGTCGAAGGAGAGCTGCATCGCCCCGGTCTGGTTGCAAAAGTCGGCGATGCGGTGGGCCTGCTCCCTGGCCAGGTCCGCGTCTGTGAGGAAGACCCGATACGAGTGATCCAGAAGTTTACCGACGACGGTTCCCGCATCGTGAGCAACCGCTTCGGTGCCAAAGGCTCCCCGGGTGCAATGCAACAGTTTCCACGGTGCAATCGCGCTGACCCGCTTGTAGGAGATCAGCTCATCGTCGATGATGATGGTATTCAACGTCGTCTTTTTCCGAAAAAAATCCGGATCGTCGATGGGTATGGTTTTCACCGTAGCCCCGATCGCTTTGGTCAGCTGTGAGGAACCGATGCGCGCCAGACGGGGATCCGGCCTGGGGGTGACATACGGGTCGTTGGTTGTCGTGAAGTTTGAAAGAGTATGAATACCCAACTTTATGTCGAACTCCGCTGCTTTTTCCACGCACGTTTTAAATCCCATCCACCCATTGGGGAATTGGTCCTTTTTCAAAGCAAAGTGCCCCCAGGTCTCGAAGGGCGAACTGTGGTAGAGATAACTCAACCCGGCCGCTCGAGTTACGGCAATCGCCCTATCGATATCCTCCTCCCCAAAATCCATGATGATATAGGAGGCAGTCGCCTCCGAACTCGTCTTCGCCCATCCACCGTCTATTGTCGGGTGAGGTAACCCCTCCGCCAATTCGATCGCTCCAACCACATCCATAATGCCCGCAGCAGGACAACCGAATAGAGCGATCTTGCTGCCTATCACCCCCCCGTCTTCATAGGCCGGAGCGACGTATTTTTCATGGCCCCAATTTTCGATAATTCGGGACTCACTCCGGTCGCGGCAATAAGCCTGAAGCTGGCTGCCGTGAGGGGTTGCAACGGCCGTTTCCCCTCGATAGAGCTGTTTTTCTTCGGAGTCCTGTGACATATCGGAGTAATCATCCCCGTCGAATATGTCGTAGGATGGCATTACGTCGTCCTCACGGCTCGGTATGCCACCCAGGGTCTTAGCATTGAGCGCCTGAATGCCGATGGCGAAGATGCCGTTGCGGACGACGCCCACCGTCTCGCCGATGGTCTCCCTTATGGTCGTCGGGTAAGGTCCCCAGGAAACGAGCTCGACGGCCGTTTTCGGAGTAACGGAAATCAACTCGAAGGTCAAGTGAGTCGGCTTAATCTCCACAGTCACTTCGACGGTAACATCGACTCCGTCATAACTCAGCGCGAAAGACGCATCTCCCTCTCGCCAAATCAACCCCGTCGGCAGGATGTCTTTTCCGCCCGACCTGACTGTCAGAATTGGGGCCCGTTGCCCTTTCGGCAGATAGGCGGTTTCCGTAACATGGTCAACAAAAGAGGAGAAATCACCCGAACTGTTTACCGTTACCGTAAACCAATCAGTCTTTATTTTCTTCATTTCTTCCTTTTTTTCAGGCCTTCCGCCCCCGGATGTCGAGTTCCAATTTCGCACCCTCTCGCGGCAGGGGAACCTTTTCCCGGTACTCCGTTGCAATGTCGGCAGTTGTCGCCGGCACCATCTCAACCTCCAGGCGCTCGCAGATCAGCCGCATGGCGTCCACCATACCCAGCAGCGTCTCCCTCCGAAAATCGCGCTCGTCGGCATAGTCGAAGATATTGTGCGTCAGTGCCTTGATGAACTTCACCGGAGTCGCATCCCCGGCGGTCAGCTGCCGCTTCACCCCCTTCTCGATCGTGTAGAAGTGGTTCTTGGCGTCCACCAACTCCACGCGCAGATCCTGGGGATGGGCTCCTCCCCACAGCCGCGAATCCGGATCGATGGTCACCGGCACGTCCACGAAATCCACGTCACCTGTCAGACATCGGTTGTGCCTGTGCGGGTAATGCGCGTCCAGCGGCGAATTCCCCCACACGCAGGCGCACTGCGGCAGATTGCGCGTCGGGCACGACACCAGTCCGTGTCGCAGCCCCACCGCCTCCAGGGCCGGGAAGGTGTGGTCATTCGCCGAAAAATAGCCCGGCGTAAAACATTCCGGCTTCCGTCCCATCTGCTGCGCGAACACCTCGATCCCCTCCCGCAGAATTCCGATCTGCTCTTCGTACCCGTAGACCCCGAAGAACTCGTCGTATCCCTGCTCCCCCGGGTGGATGTGCAATCCCACCTCGTGCCCCTGCGCTTCCAGCTCTCGATAAATCGCCCCGTGGATCTCCATATCGGTGGGAATCACCACGAAAGTGACTTTCAACCCCGCCGCGCTACAGAGTTCCCCCATCCCCCGAATCGCCCTTTCCCCCAGACCGGGATCGGCGATGCTGCGCTGGGTGGATTCACAGTCCACCTGGATATTGAACAGCATCCGCTCCATTAAATTCTCCCTTTGAACGCCGACTTCACTTCACCGCAGCAGATCCCAGAACTCCTTCAGCAGCCGCATGGTCTCCACATACGGATTCCCCTCGGGAACCACCAGGTGGTAGCGTCCCGAAACGGGCTGCGCATCCACCGCGTACGAGCACCTCTCCGAAAGCCTTTCCATCATCCGGCATCTTGGGCAGAACCACGGAGCCTCCACAGAGCTGTGGCTAATGCCCAGCGCGCCGATCTGTTCCTCGAGGCCACTCATAGAAACGTCACCTCGATCTCCTCACCCTCCTCCCACTCCTCCGGCCACTCCACCGCGGTGTACCCCTCTGCCGAATCGCTCTGCAGGGACGAAAAGGGACCATCCCCCAGGCGCGCGAGAACCCCTCCGGGTCCCAGATCGGGATAGACGACTACAGTGAGGTCCAGTGGCTCGTCGGCTGGCACCCGGGGACCGGTCCAGACCTGTGGATAGATCTGCGGGTAGGTGTCCCCCGCACTCTCGAGCGCCACGTGGAGGCGCGGCTGCCAGCCGTCCAGGGAGATCCGCACCCGGTCGAAAGTCTCGCCCGGCATTCGCCCGGCCAACAGCAGTCGGGCGGGCTGTTCTCCTATTTCGTCGGCTCTAAATCGCCAACCGTGCGTCTTCTCCTGTTCCGGAGGCCAGGTGAATCTCTCCCGGCAGCATCCCTCCATATCGAGGACCTGCGCCCGCACCTCCCCGTCGTCCAGGGCCAGCTGCACGAGATGGTGGTATTCTACCGGAGCCGGCATACACCCCCCAGGTCCCGCGTTCGTGCCCGCCCCGCCCGTGGTGATCTGCAGCACATTCCGATGCACCTGCGCATCGAAGGCGATGACGTGACTGCACAGATACGCATCCACCCCATGGCGCACCAACACCTCCCAGAACGGCTCCCCGAATTCGGGGGACATGTTCCAGATCCGCGCCTTGTACCCGTTGATCGGAAAGACCGGCGTGTGTCCCAGCACCAGCTTGAAACGCGCATCCCGGTTTTCCGCCAGCACCTCATCGACCCAGCGGTAATCCACCCGCCCGCCGAAGATCGTGGTCGGTGCGCCCATTGCCGTGGCGTATACGTCCAGAGCGACGATCAGCAGATCCCCGCGGCGAACAAAGTAGCTCAATCCCTCCTGGCCGGACGGTCCATTCCGGGGCAGGTCTGCGAACACCTCGCGCCAGACCCGTTCGCTGACGGCGTTGAAGGTGTCGTGATTGCCGGCGATGCGGTAGACTGGCACATCCATATCGACCAGCGGTTTCATCGCTCCATCCAGAACCCGCTGCCACTCGGCACGCAGGGCATCGGCGGCGAAATTCGGGCCGTGTTCCCGGGTCAACCCCCAGATCATGTCTCCCAGAAAGCAGACGAAATCCGGCTTTGGTCGCAGCCGGTGCAGGACGGCGTGCACCGCCTCCAGATGCTGCTCGTGACCGCGCCCGGGTTCGGGCGGGCTGATGCAGCAATCGCCGTACGCGACGAACTGGAGACCATCTTCTGAGCGCGGCGTCAGCGCCGGTATGGAACACTCCTCCGACATATAGCTACTCCCCATATCGCAAAGATTCAGAGATCCACCCGGGTGCGTCCTTCGACGATCGGAATCTCTTCCCAGCGCAGCCCGACACTATCCCCATCCTCTTCGAAAACGGCCAGTTCCAGAGGGACGGAGCTTTTTCCATCCAGGCAGACCTCGATCTGGTCTTCGCCCAAAGTCGACGCGCTGGCGATCCATGTCTCGTCCCGCCCCTTCGTGTATTCCGCGGCCTGCTCGTGGCCCACCGAACGGATCGCGAAACGCTCCACCTTCGGGCCCAGCAGACTCATCCAGCGCTCGATTTCCTCCAGGCTCAACACCCCGATCTTCTGTTCGTGCGTGGTGAGTTCGGTGAAGAAACCGCTGTCCAGCCCCAGGCGCACCGCATCGGCTGAACGTTCGGCAGCCTTATCCATGTCGTTGACCGGATTTTCCCCTGCCCAGGTGGTGCATCCGGTCAGCACGTCGTGGGCCATGAGATGGCGCGGCAGTCCGCCCCCGATATTGTAGATCTCCGGCTCCTCGGGAACGTAGTCGTAGAACAGACTGTTGAGCCCGTACGGCCACCAGTTGGGGAACAAGCGCTCCACCTTCAGCTGCCCGATATGATACGGAGAAAAGAGGAACGTCCGTCCCCTTGCCTTCAAGTGCCGCAGGACTCGCACCCCGATCTCTCCCCAGTGGAAGTAAGCCGTTTTCGGCGGTTTCAATCCGCGCGCTCCGTACCATCGGTCCACCCGCGCGAATATCTCCTCCAAATCTCCATCCTCCCGCTCCCCAATGCCGAAATCGAAAGGCAGAAGATCGTAGTAGTCGAATGCATGTACATCCCAGTCCACCTGTCCACTTTCCCACCGGGAGCGCATAAAAGGCACCACCTCGTCCGACACCTCATCCGGGAAGCAGGAAACCAGCGGATGGTGACCGTGCTCGTTCATCACCTCCACGTAGCGGAAGTCGTGGCGGCCAATGGCGTCGTCCACGCGGATAGACACGTACGGCGGCATCATCAGAGCTGCGAACGGTTTGCGCACCGCCCAGACGATCGACCGCCAGAACAGCCCGTCGAGCCCCATGGCGTGCCCCAGGAACTCCTGGTGCCACAGCCGCGGACTACAGGCGAACTGCACCGCTCTCCCCTTGCCGCAGGACGCGGCCAGCACCAGTGGGTACTGATCCGGGGCATAGGCCGTGCCGGGCACGTGGTGGCGCGCGAAGATGAGCTGCTCCTTGCCCATGGTCACCTGCGCCAGTTCCGCGACATGCCGCCCCACCTGTTTTATCTGCGCGCAGGGGACCGGCCGCCTGAGTTGCAGCGTGCTACCCGGCACCTGCGTCCAGGTGATGTAATGATCGCCGCCGCCAATGCGCACCAGGTCCGAAGCCATGGGAATGCGATCCACCTCCAGACCGAACAGCTCCAGCAGCGGCGGTTTGTAAAGCCGCAGTTCCCCGTCGAAGTTGACCAGTCCCAACCCGGCCTCTACAGCTGCGGTCAGCAGTTCTGTCTCTTCCAGAGTAAGGCTCTCCCCAAGGCGCGCCTGGCCCACAATCACAGCAGCACACCCCTCGAGCAATTCGCGGGTCAATGACCCCGCTGCAAAATCGTGGGTGCGAAAAGGGAGCCCGAAGTGCTGCAGGGCGACCAGCACGGTGGGCTCCACCACGCTGGTATCGGTATAGCTCCCCCGGCTGTCGACCAGGACCAGCAACCCCCTGTTACCTTCGCTCTCGTGCCGCGGATGAGGTATCATGGAGCGGGGAGTAAAGCCGTTTTCATTCATATCATTCACCGGGATTCGACGTTCGGGCCATACTCTTCTTCTCCGCCATCACATTCTCCCAGTCCTCACCAAACAGGAAGCGCATCCCATTGGTCCCCATAATCTTTCGTCTATCTTCCTCGGAAGCTTCCAGCCTCGCGAGTCGGCGCAGATACGCCCTGGTGATCGCGTGCGAGCCAATCCCCCCATCGCTGCCGAACATCAGCCTGTCGGGCCCCAGTTCGTCGTAGAGTTTCTGGATGCCCCACTGCGTCGGGCCGCTCAGGCAGATCTGCAGATTCGGCAACTCTCGGACCCCGTCGATAAATTCCGGCCAGAACTCGCGCAGCCCTCCGTGACCGCTCACCACGCGCAGTTCCGGATGCTTGCGCGCGTAGTACACCACCTGTATGGCGCTGCAGTACTCCGGCGACCCGTCGTGCAGAAAGACCGGCACGTCGAAGCGAATCGCCTCCCGGGCGATAAGGTCCATGCTCGGATTGGCCAGCGACACCCCCTGACAGATATTGACGAATTTCAGACCGAAGAATCCCAGTTCCCCGATGGCCCGTTCGATCATCTCGCACACCTTCTTCTCGGGCCACATCGGCGGGATCGTGGCGAACGGAAACAACCGGTTCGGATACCGCCCGCAAACCCGTGCCAGGCTCTCCATCTCCTCCAGGGCGAAAGTATCCGCCCGGAAACCTTCCAGCGGGAAAACCCAGCAGGCGTCCACTCCATTCTCTTCGAATCCTGCCAGATACCCGTCAATCCTCTCGTCGGCGACGCCGTAGATGTTCTTCCGTCCATTCTGCGCCACACCCTGAATCGGGGCCCGCAGATGCGTGTGGGTGTCGACTATCATGGACGCAGTCTCCCTTTGAAGACGGTTTCGATGTTCTTGCTGAATATCGCCTCGCGTTCCTCACGCGATGCAAAAACGTCTGCCAGGATCTCGATCTCGACGGCCGAAATGTACTCGGGCGCGCTGCTGCCGAACACCACCCGCGACGTCAGCTCTTTCACCCTCCATAAGTTGTAGTTCGCCGGACCATTGCGCGATGTTTCCAGCCACAGGTTGGGCGCGAACTCCAGGGCCCGGACCGCATCCTCTCCGTAGTCGCTCGAACCGCCGTGCCCCATGATGAAGTTCAACCCCGGGAAGCGCCTGGCCAGTTCAGCCGCCTGGAACGGCTCGGCCTGAGCCGCCGTGCCTGTGTGGACATAGACCGGAACATCGAACTCCGCGACTGCTTCCAGCAGTGGATCGACGATATGGTCGTCCAGACGGAAACCCTGATACACCGAATGGACGAACAGACCGGCCAACCCTTCACCCAACGCCCGCCGCACTTCGTCGACCGCTTCGCCTTCGAACCACGGATTGACCGCCGCCATCCCGCTCAGCCGATCTCCGTGGCTGCGCACCGCTTCCAGAACCAGATCGTTTCCCTCCCGGTTGTGCACCGCCACAAAACGATCCACCGGACAGACGACCGCTCGTTCGACCCCGGCCTCGTCCATCTGTTCCAGCAGATCCTCCACGCCGAAACTCAGATGATACCCCTCTCCCAGATACACGTGGGCATCGACGATGGGAACCCCTGGTAAAACTGCCATATCAACCCTCCCGAGGATGGGGTAGTCTTTGGTAATAATTGTAATACAACGGTCTGAACTGCGAGGGAATCCCATTCCCCTGTCGGAAAACCTGAATCATTGTCTCACCCCGAATTCCGGGCAATCTCTCCTATCCACTCCCCTCCACGGGCGATATCCGAAATCCGCACCCGCTGCACATCCCCGTGGAAACGACCCGCTCCCCCCTGTATCCGGCCGACGACCACGGGGATCCGGTTATTCTGAATCTTCCCTGTGCCCTCCCTCTCGGCGACCAGCGCGCCATCCACGTATAGTCCGATCTTCCGGCCGTCGTACACTCCGACCAGGTAATGCTTCCCGGGATCCAGATCCCTATGCGCAGCGGCGCTCAGCACACCCCGTTCGGTGTTGACCAGAAAACTGGGCCCCGGCACTGCCGCGCAGAGCCCGCCGTTGTGTCCGTAATCGCAGTAGCGCAGGCTGAACGAACCATCGGTGCCCACCGTGTCGCAGCGCAGCACCCGCCCGTGCACTCCGGCTCTTCCCGGCTTCCCGCGACTGGCGTTGTCCCGCCAGGGAGCGGCGTAGAAAAAGCGGCCGTCGAAAGCTCCTCCGTTGTATCCAACCGAATACAGTTCCGAGGCATGCGATGCGTCGGCCGCTTGCCAGCTCTCCCGGTCTGCGAACACCCCCTGTGTGTCGTAGCGCAGATAGTTCGAGTGGATAAAGGGGTCCCCTTCCGGCGACTCCGCCACAAAGGGAACGAAATTCACGTACCGCCCGTCGAAGAAACCGCCGTCGAAACCGCCGGTATCCAGTCCCCCAATCATGGCCACATCCCGGGCCTCCCAGCTCTCCCGGTCCGCGAAATCTCCATCGATGTCGAAACGGACCACGACCGAGCCTTTGTACGCGACGAAATACATGTAACGGCCGTCGAACACCGCACCCACACACATCTCCATTCCCAGACCACGAGCGTCGAACCCCTCCCAGCTGGCTCGGTCGGCGAATTCACCCCGGGAGTCGCAGCGCACTACCAAGCCGTTCATCAACGGCACGAAATACGCGTACCGGCCGTCGAATGCCCCCCCATCGAAACAGGCGGCTCCAGGCCCCAAAAAATCGCTGATATCGGCACTCGTATAGCTTTCCGAATTCTTGAACTCCCCCTGCGTATCGAAGCGGATCACCTGCGAACTGAGCGTGTCCTCCGTGCTCGGATCTCCGGAGAACCCCGGACTGAAATAGATGAATCGGCCGTCGAATGCCGCGCTCTGCTGCGAGTGCGCCTCCCCTATGTCGAAGGCATCCCAGGCCGCCGGATCCTTGAAATCGATGCGGGGGTCGTGCCGCAACAGCCGGCTATGGTAATCGCTGCCGCACTGCCTGGGCACAAAGTACACGTGCCGACCGTCGAACACCGCACCGTAGAACCCCTTAGTCTCCAGACCGGCCGTGTGCTGTGCGTCGTACGCGCTGTAACTTCCCGAATCGAAGAAATCCCCGTGCGTGTCGTAGCGCAGCACCACGGCGTGCTGTTCCAGCGAATTGTGCTGCTCCGGCGAAAAGTACACGTAGCGGCCGTCGAACACAGCACCGAAGTATCCGGTGCTGTTCAACCCGTCCGTTGAACCCGCGTCAAATGCGTCGAAAGGACCGAAGGGATTCCCGGGTTTCCATCTGGACACCAGAGCGGCCAGCGCCTCTGCCCGCCAACTGTCGCTGCTGACCCAGGCCTCGACCGTTATCTGGTCGCCGAAGTCGAACTCCCGGGAAGATGGGATCTCCTCTTCGATGGACCCTTCGATATCCAGAATACAGTGCGGGTCCCGTTCGTTCATGGGAATTCTCCTCCCTTATTTCTGTGCCGGAGGTGCGTCGAAGTACTCCGCTTCTGCGAAGAGGGGGAACATCCCGAAGTTTTCCAGATCCCCCTTCTCCCACACCAATCCGGTTTCGCAGTACGAAACCGAACCGTGTCCCGGAGGCGATAGTTCAGGGTGACTGATCAGATCGGCGCGGTACCAGACACTGCGGTGCCGGAAGCAAACCCCTTTCTCCAAATTGTCCTGGATGAACTCCACCATGTGGGGGAATGTTCTCTGGAAATTGCTTCCCGGTCCCCATTCGATCACTCCGCTCAGATCATCCCCCAACTGCTGGATCTCCGGGATGGAAAGCGGTTGCCCATCCTTCCAGTAGATGGCATCCGCGTTGGGATCCACCATGACCCACTTTCCGTATTCCTCGAACCACACCTCCGCTACGAAGTGCCCGTCGAACCCGTTTGGCGTGCCCATCAACACGGCGCAGCGAGCCGGAATCCCCAGGGCCTGGCAGAAGCTCACTAAAGCAACCCCGTAGTGCACGCACATGGCGATCGGCCGCTGTCCGCTGTGCCCGCACTGACTGCTTCCCCAGGCGAGGATGGTCTCCGCATCCCACGGAGTGTTTTGGGTAGCCCGGGCAGAGCTGGTGTGCTCCCAACTCGACGCCAGCCAGGAAGACAGAGCCCGCACGCGCGTCAGCAACGGCCCCGGCTGACGCGCCTCTCTGGGGGCAGCCTGACGCAGCGATTCCAGTCGTGGGCAGGCCGGGTCTTCCGGCACTACTGCAGCGGGCTCGGGATCCTCCCCCTCAGCCAGACGCATGCGCACCACGTACTCTCCGCGCAGAAAATTGAGATACCCCATCCGCTCGCTGCGCCAGCTCTTTCCGGAGTCATCGCTGATAGAGCTTCCCGGCCGCACGTGCCCCCCCTCAATGGCCAGAGCCCAACCGTTCATAGCCGAAGTATCGGTCCAAAATTCAAAACTGTTCGTCCCTTCCCGAAGCAGCGATGCTTCCACCTCTATTTCGCGCCAACAAAAGACCCCGGTGGCATCGGGCTCGATCGGTTCCACTTCCGTGCCGTTCACCGCCAGATGCAGCGGCGGCACCCCGTCTCCGTAAGATCGAACCAGCACGTAGAGAATTCCCGGCTCGTCGGTACCTGGCAATTCCAGCTGCTTGCGCGCTTTCCGGAAGGCGGTCAACTCCTCTCCCAACGTGGACATGACGCGCCCTTCTTCACTAAGATAGAGTCTGCTCATCGGGTCAATCTCCGCATTGAACCGTTGTACCGGATGTGATCCTCTGAAAAACTCGATTGGTGTCTCAAACCTCCGGCATTCATGTCGCTCCTCCAGGGCATTCAATCCGTTCCACGTATCTCCTGAACTCTACCCGAACCCCTTCTTCTACCGGGGACTCGGAATGGATGTGATGAAGTGTCAAAAAATCCACCGTGAAAATGAATTGATACAGTGATACAGTTCAAAAAAAATTGCTCCAGGTTACATCCTTCTCATTCTCCGCGGCCAATCGAAGCCAGCAACCGCAGCGGATTCGCACCGAGAATCTTATCGCGCACATCGTCCTCGATCCGAGCCCGGCGAATCAGATTCAGCCGGTACCCGATCGGATCCGAGAAACCGAAGCCGAAGTCCGACCCCCACAGCAATCGATCGGTATCGCCCCGCTGACAGAAGAGTTCCATCGCCCGCAGGTGGGGACCGCACAGACAGGTCCAAACGTTGGGAAACCGGGCCGTTTCCAACGCACTCCGCCAGCTCCACAGCAGGCCTGCGTGCCCGAGGATGAAAGTGGTCCCGGGAAACCGACGAGCCAGTCCGCCTACCTGCTCGGGCAGACTGTAGCAAGGGGTACCATCGTGGAGCAGAACAGGAACGCCGAACTCGCCCGCCATGGCGCACATATCGGCAAATGCCGCATGGGCGATGCTGAACCCCTGTAGCCACGGGTGGAACTTCAGCCCCATCATGCCCAGCTCTTCCAGACAGCGCCGGATCTCCGCGATCCCCTCCTCCCCTTTCTGCGGCCAGGCCGTCCCAAATGGAACGACCCGCTCTGGAAACCTGTCCCTGATCTGCGCCAGCCTGTCGTTGTCTGTCCGAGTCGCCTCGCTGTGTTCCAGATTGTAGTGGCCCAGGAGAAAAGCCTTGTCGATGCCATACTGGTCCAGCATCTCCATCCATTGAGTCGGGTCTCCCTTGTCCCGATCTTCCCAAACGATCCCCCAGTGCGTGTGGCAGTCGACGATCATAACGCACCTCTTTTCTCCAGCAGACCGAGAAGGTTTCCCCCGCACACATCGGCCACGTGCTCCGATGGAAGCTCCCCGCGCATCTGCTCCCACTCGAATACGAGGTCGTTGATGGGAACGAAAGATCCCATGATCCCCCTCTGGTATCCCACTTCTTCCAGATACCGGTTGAACTGGAAGGGTCTGGCCAATGAGGACTCCAGATAGACATTCGGAGCCCCCTTTCCCGCGTCAACCACGTCGTTCCAGAAATCCGTCGCCCCGCAGTGCCCGATAATCAAGTCCAACCCCGGATAGCGCTCTGCCAGATCCACCACCTGCCACGGAGAAGCGCTCCCCGGGTTCCCGGTGTGGACATAGACCGGGACCTTTTCCCCGGCAGCCACCTCCAGCACGGGCCATACCAGTTCGTCGTTCGTCTGGTACCCCTGGACCGCCGGATGCAGCACCACCATTCGCGCCCCGTGCTCGACTGCTCGCTGAAGCTCCTCCAATCCCCTTTCGCCGTACCACGGACTCACCGCACAGGACGGAATGAAACGGTCCGGGTGCTTCTCTGCCGTTCGCAGCAAAAAGTCGTTCCCAACGCGGTTATCGACGGCCAGGAACCGGTCCACAGCGGCAATTACCGCCCGTTCGACATCCGCTCGATCCATAGCCTCCAGCAGCGCATCCTCTGTCAGATCGTACTCCCTATCCACTCCCAGAGTGCAATAGCCATCAATCGTCATCCCTTTTTCCTCAACAAAAATGGTTTCCAGGAAACTCCCCGGCATTTCCGAGGCGGATGTGAACGCGCATTCAGGATCCCTGAAGAGACAACCGGCCGAAGCCGATCGGGATCCCGTGGTTTTCCAGCTTGTATACTTTCAAAAGCAGACGACAGCTTCCCCGACGAACGCCTCCACCTCCTGATATTCACGCACCACCTCCTCTCCCTCGTCGCGAAACACAGAGAGACGCAGCGCCGAAGCCGTCTCTCCTTCCATCCGGCAGCGCATCCGTTCCCCTTCCACTTCGGCCACCGCGATCCAGACCCCGTCCTTGCCCTTCAGATATCCGCCGATTTCGTCGTGACTGGCGTGGATCTTCTCATACCCCTCGGTGAGTTGGTCCACCCGATCCAGAATCTGCTCCCACTCATCCATGGAGAGGACGTCGAACTTCTGTTCGTGGGTGACGATTTCCGCCGAGAAACCGGCCCGCAGTCCGTGCCGGATCTGGCCCGCAGCACTGCGGGCGGCCTTCTCCACATCGTTCGTCTCATTCTCCCGCAGATACGCCGTGCACCCCGTGAGAAAGTCCTCCTGGTGCCGGGCGAGCATGGCCGCGAATCCGAAGAAGTGATGGTCGTCGGGCAGATAGTCGTAGTAGCAGGTCTGCAGATCGTACGGCCAGAACCCATCCTGCATGCACATATCCGCCTTGTGCAGACCGGTCTGCAGCGCCGGACAGAAATAGAGGTATCCCCGCTCTTTCAAAAAAGGCAGGGCCTTCACCCCGTATTCCCCCCAGTGCAGCCGCAAAGTGGGGCCGGGATCGGCGCCCACCTCGTCCCACCAGGCGTCGTGGAAGGCGAAGATCCCCTCCAATTCCTCCCGGGAATACTCTCCTTTGCCAAAGTCGTACACCAGCAGCTCGTAGTAGTCCAGGGCGTGGGCGCTGAACCGTATCTTCCCGCCCTCCAACCCTTCCCTGATCCTGGGGAAAAGCCGCTCCGGCACCTTCTTCAGCGACAGGGAAGGCATGGGCACGAAACCGTGTCGACTGGCGATCTCTGCGTACTCGAAGTCGTGCCGCCCCTGGCAGTCATCGAACGACATGGTGACCAGCGGGGGAATCATGTTCGCAACGAACGGCTTGCGCACCGTCCACAGAATCGACCGCCAGAACAGGTCGTCCATGCCCCGCGCGTGTCCGAAAAAGGCATTGCGCCACACCCGCATATTCAGGGTAAACTGCACCGCCTTCCCCCGCCCTCGACGGGTGGCGAAAAGCAGTGGGAAATTGCGTGGCTCAAAAGCGCTCCACGGGGCCAGGTGACGAACGTAGATCAGCTGATCTTTACCCAAAATGCCCTCGGCCAGCGGCACCACTCCATCCCCCCACTCCTCCACGATGATCCCCGTCACCATACGGTCGAACGAGTGGAATTCCCCCGGATCTTGCAGCCCAGTGATGTAGTGATCCCCCTCTCGAATCCGCAAAGAGTCGGTGGTGTACGGATGCGGGCCGATCCCTCCAAACTCAAAGATCCCCAACAGCGGTTCCTCGTACAGCCTCAGGTCGTAGTCGAAATTGATCAACCCCGCCCCGTTCTCGACCGCATCGGCGATCATTCGGGTCTCCCCCGGACGCAGCGATTCCCCCAGGCGATTCTGGGCCAGAATGATTCCCGCGCACTGATTCAACATCCCGTCAGTGGGACGTTCCACAGCCAGATCGAGCAGCCTGTACGGCATGCCGAAGTGCTCCAGGGCTACCAGGATGGTCTCATCGACGATGACCCGTTCCCAAAACGGCCCACCGCTGTCGACCACTACCAGCAAAACCCCGTTTCCAACTGCGGCATGCCGCTCCCGCTGCACCCGTCCATCGTCGAGCATCATATCCTCCATCGTGAGAGTGTCAAAGTTCGATCTCCCACAGATAGCCGCTGCGGTACGGATTGTCGTTCTCGCCGGCGTAGATCGTGCCATCATCCGCCACAGCAACATCGTGCACCTGCCAGCAGCGGTTGTCTCCGTCCACCACCTCCCCCAACAACTCGTATTTCTCCGTGGCCGGATCGAAGCGAATCACCTCGCACTGTCCGTCCCGCCCGGTGACTCCATACGCCGCGCCGTCCGGTCCCAGAGCCATGGAAGCCAGCCGACTGCGCCGATCCGCGATCGGCGTACTCAGATACGTCCCCATCCCCGTCTCCATGTCGATGCGATACAGCGACCCATTCGCCCCGCTGGCGTACAACCGCCCCGTTCCCAGATTGAAGAGCCCCTCGGACTTCTCGTATCCATATGAACCATCCGGCTTGGGAAGCCCGGCGTCGAGGAATCGGATCCGGTCTTCCCGGGGATCGAACTTGCAGAACCGGTAGCTGTCCACCCCCGACTGGTTCTGCCACGCACGGGTCACGCTCCAGCCACACCAGGCACATCCCTCGTCGTCCAGCTCGATATTCTCCCCCTGCGCCATGCACATACCACTGCTGATCGGCCCCAGATCGTCCGTCCGGCGATCGGCCAGGTTGAAGCGGAACATCCGCTCTGGAGTGAAGGTAAAACCGTAGATGATCCCCCGCTCCTGATCCAGACAGATCGACTGGATGTACATGTGCGGTATGGGAATCCCGATCTTCTCGAGTTGCCCGCTGCGCGGGTCGTATTTGACGATCGCCCCGCCGGGCGCCTCCCAGAACCGATCCACGTCGTGCAACAGGGCAATCGCCCCGTACAGACATCCATCCTTCTCCCATTTCACCAGGGAGCGATGAAACTTCGCATCGTACGGATCGGCGATCCGCCCGTATCCCAGATCCACAAACTCCCCGCTCTTCCGATCGTACGCCCGAAAGATATCCGCATCGAAGGAAGTGATCCCCAGGTAGACCCGATCGTCGTCCGCGTGGTAAAATGCAGTATCCATACTGATCCACCCCTTGCGCCAGGCCGGATCCTTCCTGAAATCCCCGAATTCCCAACGGTCTTCGATCTCGTCGGACCACTGATTCCCGTATTCCACGTCCTGCAGTTTGAGTGCTCTGATCTTCATCCTCGTCTCCCTTGCTCTTCCGAGACAGCTTCGCTGATCTTGGTCAGCGCCTTGAAAAAACCGTCGAACACCTCCACGATCGCCGCGGCCGTCTGGTGCTCCTTGCCCTCTTCCCAGGTCCCCGGCGTCAACCGGTCGAACTCCCGGGTCGCCTCCACCTCTTCGTCGGACAGCAGTTCGCCGCGCAGTTGATCCAGAATCGCCACCGGATTTCCCACTTCTTCCCCGGTCTTTATCTTCCAGTAGGTCCGGAACGGGGCGCGGAAAAAGCTCTCGCCAATTCGGCCCAGCTCGTTCTGGATCAGCCAGGTCGTGTCGAAGCGGGCGGGGGCATTGCCGTAGAAGTGGAGCCGCCCCTTCATCAACCGCGAAAACTTCGCGTTGTCGAAAATAACCAGGGCGGGATCCAGGGGCACCTGCTGCAGCGCCCCCTTCCACGCCTGGATTTCCGTCCCCGCATCTTCGGGCACAAGGGTGATCGCCTCCCGCAGCCGCCCCGCCATCACCCCCAGCGCCTCTTCGAGCACATCCTCCAATTCGGTGACATCCGGTTCCACATACCACCGGGGAATTTCGTAGTTGGCGTGCAGGATCTCCCTGACCAATTCCCAGCAACGCAGCTCCGGGAAGAGCTGTTCGGCGATCTCGAAGGCGTCCATCTTGCCGCCGATGTTCCGCTTCTCCAGCAGACACACCGCCGACAGCACCGGGGGGTTGAAATAGTGCATGATGCGGCTGTGCAGCGGGTATTTGTTCTCGTGGACCCCCAGGTTGATCGCCGGGTCGATGGTGCGGCTGTAGCGGCCGTAGTACAGGCAGAACTTCTTCAAGTGGAAATACTCGTCCTTGCCGTCCCAGGGTCGCCGAGAGAACCCATCGAGAGCCTCGCTGACCTTTTCTGGACGCTCCGAGTAGTAGTAGGTCCACTGCTGGTACTCCGGATAGTAGTTCTGCTCCGCCCCCAGCTCTTTCCAGGTCAGATTGACCCCGGGCAGATGCTCGAAATTCCGTCCCCAGCAGGGATATTTCTCACACAGCTGCAGATGCACCTCGCCGACCACAGTGGACATGCGGCACCAGTCATCCACCGTCATTCCATCGCCGACGATGAAACGGGTGTCGAAGTCGCTCATCCCGGGTATCAGATCGCGGAACATCCACTTGCCGGCAATCGCCTCGATCTTGTCGAAGTGGTAGCGGCATTCCCGGTAGTAGGTGTAGATATAGTCGGCAAAGTCGTTTTCCGGTTTGGGCGCGAATCTCACAATCTCACCTCCTTCCCCTCGGCCGCCGAACGGTATATCGCGTCCAGCAGCGCGTTCGTCCTGGCAGCCTCGGCCAACGGGCAAATCGGATCCCGGTCTTGCCGAACCGCCTGCACGAAGTCCTCGACCAGCGGTTGGTGCACGTTCGCAGCCGGAGTGAGCTCGAGTTCGTCCACCTGCCGCCCCACTGTCTTGACCACCTGTCCCGCATCGTATGGATGCCAGTACACCTTGGCCTCGGTGCCGACGAGCTCGAACTCGTGCCGCCAGGTCTTCGAGTTCCAGGCGAACGAAGCCGTCACCTGGGCCCCGTCCGCCATTTCCATGACGATACTCGCCGTGTCCTCCACTTCCCACTGGTGCACCAGATTCGCACAGCGGGCGTAGACCTTCACCGGCATCCCCAGCAGGCCGATCAGCACGTCGAACATGTGCGTCCCCATATCGCTGATGGGACCGCCTCCCGATTTATCACTCACCACCCGCCAGAACTTCGGATCGTCCGTCTCTGGAGCGAACCAGGAAAAGTAGACCATGCGCGCCAGGACAATCCGACCGAATTCCCCCTTCTCGATCATCTCCCGGGCCTGCTGGAAAGCGGGAAACAGCCGGCGGTAATAGGAACAACCCGCCTTTTTGCCGCTCTTCTCGGCTGCGGCTATCGCTTGCTGGCACATCTCCCTGCTCAACCCCAGCGGTTTCTCCACCAGCACGTGTTTTCCAGCCTCCAAAGCTCGAACCGCGTGCGCAACGTGCAGCCCGACAGGTGTAGCCACGTACACCGCTTCTGCGGTCGATTTCCCCAATGCTTCGCCCAGATCCGTAAACACCTCACCGACTCCATATTCGTCGGCCAGGGATTGCGCATTATCCTCCACCACGTCGCAAACCCCCACTAACTCCGAATCCGCCGCATCCCTCAGCGCGGCGGCCACTCGCTTGCGGGCGATATCGCCGGCACCGACCAGCAGCCATTTCAATCCGCTCATATTGACTTACCTTTCTCCCATCAATAGAGACATCGCGAAACTCAATCCATTCCCGGCGTATGCCGAAAATCAGCCCAGATCCGCGACGCTCTGCTCGATCGCCCAGGCGATATACTGCAGTTCCTCGTCCGTTGTCCCCGGGAACACCGGCGTGCTGAAAACCTGTTCGCATATTTTTTCCGCGATCGGGCAACCTTCGCCGCTGTATCCCAGTTCCGCAAACGCCTCCCAACTCCAGACCGGCGGGTAGTGCTTGGCCGTGCCGACCTTGTATTTCTCCTTGAGATGCGCAACGAACTCCTCGGTCGAGCATCCCACCGAATCCGTATCCAACCGCACTACGTGCAGATGGCTGCCGTGTCCCGGACCGTGGCCTACGGGCAGAACGATTCCCGCCACACCGTCCAGCAGTTCGTTGAGCCGCACCATCCGCTCCTGTCTGTCCCGGATGACCCGATCGATCTTGGCCAGCTGAGAGATCCCCACAGCGTATTGCACCTTGGTCATCCGGTAGTTGAAGCCAATACTGGCCACCCGCACCTGCGGCCCCCCGTAAACGTATCCAAAGGTCTTCAACTGCCGCACCTTCTCGGCGAACTCCTCGTCGTCGGTCGTCACTGCCCCCCCTTCCCCCAGACAGGTCATGTTCTTATTGCTCTGAAAACTGTAGCACGAAGCCTTCCCCGCCCCTCCGACCGGCTTTCCTTTGTACAGAGTTCCCACCGCGTGCGCCGCGTCGTAGATCACCGGAATCCCCGTCTCCGCCGTGATCTGCTCAAAGCCGTCGATATCGCACGCCAGGCCGCCGAAATGAACCGGAACGATCGCCCGGGTCTTCGCCGTGATCTTCTCCCTGACCTTCGCCGGATCCAGATTCATGGTAGCTTCGTCGATATCCGCGAAGACCACTTTCGCCCCCTGAGCGACCGCTGTTCCCGCCGTGCATACGAAAGTCAACGGCGTGGTGATCACCTCATCCCCCTCGCCGATCCCCAGAGCCATCATGCAGCAATCCAGGGCAGTGCCGCAGGAATTGACCGCGATCCCTTTCTTCGCCCCTTCGTGTGCGGCCAACCCGTTCTGAAAATCGTTCTCCTCCGGCAGCGGAAAGAAGCTCCCTCCTGCGGCGATATCTGTCATCAGTGAATTGACCGCCGCGATGTCGTCCTCTTCGTATACGCCACCCATTGCGATGAACGGTACTTCCCTGATCTCCATACTGACAGCTCCTTTTTTTCGCACTATGAGAAATCTCTGAAATCAATCGAGTCCGATCCGGTCGTCGCTGTCAGCCGGCCAATAGTCCACCACCAGCAGTTCGCTTTCCCCTTCCCCCAGGTTCCGCCCGGAATGGGGGAGGTTGCGATCCACCGAGACGAACTCCCCCTCTTCGTACACGCCGACGTCATCCCCTATCCCCAGCTCCATCCTCCCCTTTGTGACGTAGAAGAACTGCTCCAGGTCGTGGGCGTGCTCCTCGAAACTCCCTCCCGGTTCGAAACACTGGACGACGATGGTCATATTGCAGCCACTGGATTGGCGCCGCCCCAGCAGGAACCAGGCGACGTTCTTCCCGGCGGGCGTTTCGAAATCCGGCACTCTCTTAACCGAATCTTTGAGCATGGCTACTCTCCTCTTTCATCTGGATCCAGACCCCGCGTCCCCATCCTGGACGTCGCCATCTGGTTGCGAAGTTGGCGTAGTCTTTAGGATTGAAAATGCCCTTCGGGACCGACTTTATGCTCCCTTTGCACGACCTACCCAAATGCAATTACACGCCATTTCTCTCCGCCACTTCCCTCACGATTTGCGCTGCCAGATCACAGTGTTCAGGCTGGTATTTTTCGCAGAACGTAGACCAGCGGATGAACCGCTCCAGGAAATCCCTGGCATTCGGACAGCTGTCCGCATGGTAGGTGTATTTCCGGGATGCCGGTGGGGTCGAATACGGGTAAATCCCGTTCTCCGCCTTTTCTTCTAAAAAGGGCAGCGCAGCCGGTAGCAGGTAGTATCTACCCGTTCCCGCCGCTGGAATTCCGCCCGACACCAGTTCCGCAGCAAATTCATCCGCCGTACAGCCGAAAGCTCCCTCATCCAGGCTCAGGCCGAACATCCAACAGGAGTAAACATCCAGATATTCCGGAATCGCCAGCGGCGTTACCCCGGGGATCTCGGCGATCTTCTCCGTCAGCAGTCGCACCATTCGGTCTCTGTGCTCCACCTGCTCCTGAATGATTTCCAACTGCGCCAGAGAGATCGCCGCCGTCGACAGAGTCATCCGATACGCGTACCCCAGTTCCACGTGCTTGCGCCCGAACCCCTCCTCCATCATCCCTCCCCGGCTCTGCCCAACAAACCGCATCCGCTCCGCCAATTCTCCATCGTCGGTGATCACACAACCACCCACATCCGAGCCCATCGTCTTCTCCGAGTCGAACGAAAAGGCTCCGGCTGTTCCCATCGTTCCCGCCAGCCGTCCCTTGTATTTGCCCAACACCGCCTGGCAAGCATCCTCGTACACGACCAGGCCGTGTTTTTTCGCCAGTTCGTTTATCGGGTCCATATCGCAGATAATTCCCGTCTTGTGCACTGTCAGGATCCCCCGCGTCCGATCGGTGATGCACGCTTCGATCGTCTCTGCGTTCATATTCACCGTGCCCGGTTCGGTATCGGCGAATACCGGGATGAAATTCTGGGAAATCAATCCCTGCACTGTTCCATAATCGGTAATCGGACTGACGATGATCTCATCCCCCGGCTCGAAACCGAACGCCGCCGCCAGCAGCGCCAATGCAGGAGTGCAACCCGGAGTGGCCACGCAGTGCGCCACCCCGTGTACTTCGGCGAAGGCGCGCTCAAACCGACTCATCATGTCGCTGCTCAGACCGCTCTCCACCACCTCCTGCAGATATTTCATCGCATTCGGTCCGATGGTGCGCGGAAACGGATTGGGCAATTCCCCCACGGCATCTTTCAGGGATTCTGCTCCGTACTTTGCTCTTTCTCTCTTTTCTGTCATCTGATATTCCCCTTTTTAAATGCCATCAACGCCGGGTTAGGATTCCCTTCCCCTCCGGCTCAATATCGAATTCAAAATTTCCAGTCTTCGTCTGCAAACAAAAACCACCGGTCCGGCGGGTGACCTTTAATCCGGCACTCCTCGGTACAAATGCCAGAACCATACAACTCTCCTCCCCGGCATCGGCCAATACCCGCGTCCCCGATCGGTCCGGGTCCGCTCCCAGGCTCACCAGGCTACCGGCTGCCAACCCCGATGGAGCGAAAGGCACATCTTCTGTAGAAAATCGGAGTCCACTCGGATAAACAGCCATCCCCTCCACGATCTGCTTCCCCGCCCCCAACCTCACCTTCCCCGATCGCAATCCCCTCAGTTCCACCGGGTTCAGTTTCCACACCAGGGTCCCACTTCCCGTCTCTTCAACCGAACCCGCATCAAAATCCGGTTCGAGAACCTGTTTTCCCGGACATTCCAATCTAATCCCGGCAATGTCGCACCTGGTTCCCGTTCCCGGGATCTGCACGGCTGCCCCGAAACCCAATACAGTATTCGGGTAAATGAAAAACGTGCGGGGCTCGGTACGCGAACGCAAATTCTGGGAATCCTTTTCCAGCTCTCCGAAAAGCGCCTGGTCGTCGCAACGCCACCTGACTCCATCCAACTCCACCTCGATAAACGGCTTCCCACGGGGATCGTTGAATCCACCCCAAACAGCGGCTATTTCGTACCATACCCCCGGCTTCACCTCCCCTTCCTTCAGTGGGATTCGCACCTCTAC